>OGDS01001136.1_pt1 | contig 22352 bp, 28 predicted proteins | sample 1570351 | NCBI WGS metagenome assembly OGDS01 (sample SAMEA2581974, study PRJEB24529) | metagenome | biome: Human gut stool | place: China | collected 2011
GTCGAGGATTTCCATTCCTACTTTGTGGGTTGTGTGCCGGTTTTGGTGCATAACGTATGCCGGTTTGAAGGAAAAAATGTACAACAAAACGATAAATTGTTTGACCCTTCTCAAATTGATGCCAGGGGAAGAACAAAATTACAAAGGATGAAACAAGGATTGGCACCTGTTGGATATGATGGGAAATCTGTGAATTTGCACCATATAGATCAAACCAACGCAAGCGATATTTTGGAAATATCCGCCACTCAGTATCATGCGGATTATTCGAAATTACATACTAATACCGGGCAAAGCGCAAGTTTAATAAATCGCTCTGATTTTTCTAAGTGGAGATCTCGTTATTGGCAATTTAGGGCTGAGGATTTTTTGAAAGCGTAGGAGGATTATTTTATGAGTTATTCCAATTTAATAAGATCTTTGGACAAGATGGAACAATGTGAAGGTTTTGATTGTGGTCATCCATATGATATATCGGTTATAAGCAAAGCTGAAGCAATTTTAAACTGCAGGTTTTCCAAGCAATTGACTCACTATCTCTCTAAATATGGCTATATTGGATTTTTTGGTGTAGAGCTTTATGGAATTACCAAATCCGATTTTTCAAATGAAGTATTGGAAGGCAATATGGTTGAATGGACTTTGCATGAACGTATTGTATCACGGCTTGATAATCTATGGATACCAATTCGCTTTGAGGATGACGGGTACATGGCGTTTATGGACTACAATACCTTGAATTCTGAAGGAGAACCACGTATTATTCTTTCTCATGATACGGATGCAGGATATATATTTGATCAAGTCCTTGCAGATGATTTAGGGGATTATTTATTTGCTCTTGTTGAAGATATGTGTTAAGCAAAGCTGTTTAGATAATTTCCCTAAAACATTCTACATATGTCATCGACGGCGTCTCCAGGGCGGTTTGATCCTACCCTGCTTGAAAACGGATATTACAATATCCGGCTTGACCGCCCGCAGTTTCAATTATACTGTATCTGATGAGATAGTCGTGTCCGTCGAGGTTCAGATGAAGATAGGCAACTATTCCGTAGCCTTTCTGGACATGAATAGGGCTATTCATTGATGGTCGTCAGGAGCTATAACAGCAGAAGGAGAGCCTTCGGCGGTGACTTTTGGGATACGGGTGGGAGCTGCAAGCCGGGGCTTTACTGGTCGTAGAAAACGGCGAATTCCGGTTTCGTGACAAAATAAAGCTAACGGACGAGGGCGGTTCTGTTACCGATACCTACACGTTCGACGCGTTCGGAAATCTGACATCCAGCACTGGTGATACTGAGAACAGCTATCTCTACCGCAGCGAGCAGTACGACAGCTTTACTGGGTTGTATTATCTCCGTGCGAGATATATGAATCCTGCGACTGGCACATTCATCACAATGGACGAGTATGCGGGAAGCGTGTTTGAGCCTGCATAAGTATCTTTATGCGAATGCGAATCCGGTGATGTTTAGCGATCCGAGCGGATATAATTCATTAGCCGATGTCGAAACATCAAGTGCGGGAATGGCAATTGTCTCAGAGGCATATTCATCAGCTTGTATGACTGCTGCAAGAGCAGGCGCTAGGATTCTCGCCCTGCTTAGAACCAGCATTACAATAAGTGTGATGACTGCACCGTTTTTCTTTCCTTTGGCTTCGGCTTTAGGTGATATATGCGGTGGCTTGTTAGATGGTACTGAATCTTCGCGGGGATAATTGGTAATATAATTGATGATGCTATGTCTGATGTGAAAGATGCTGAGTCAGAACAAGATGTCGTAGCAGAAGATGATAGAAGACGCGAACCTACATTTATATATAGATGGGGTAGCGGTACATATACTAATTTGACACCAAGACCAGGGAAGGATAACACCGGTTTATCGTATTCACTTTCACCACCAAGTGATGGAAGAAAATATACATACACTACTATTGAAGCAATAAATTCTACTGGGTATTTGTTTGCAGTTCAGGATGGTCCAAACCATGTAAGTGTTAATCCAACTGACATTTCAAAAATGCAGGATTGGATGGAATCTCGCAAAAATGCGGAAACAAGTCCACATCCATATACTGTTATTTTGAAAAAATAAGCAGAAAAGGTGTATAATGAACGAAAAATTAAAAAAACTAATTGAATGTTGCGATTTGACTGATGTCGGTATAGAGAATTTACTTCGATATATCAATTATGATGTCAAGTCGCTAATTCAACCCCAAGATTTAAATCTGCAATGGGATAAATGTGCAATAATTATTACTAAAATGGGATTCCAAGTAGTAAAGCCATTTTTAATAGATTTGTTTGAATGGCTTCAAGACATGAATTGGCCTGGAGCGCTGACCATTCGTAATTTTTTATTGACGATTCCCAAAGATGAATTTAAACAATTATATTGTACAGCACTTAATAATGCGTTGAAAAAAGGAGATGATGATTGGGTGTATAACCTGAATTTATTGTTGAATTTAAGGGATAATTAATTTTGATATAAGGTCACCTCTAAAAACCTTGTTTGAGTGAAAATGTGTATAGCACACCGACTGCTTCTTCAAACCTCCTCGTAAGGCATACAGCTTTACTTCGTCGGCTTTTCTAGAATCTGGCACACCCTGCCCATTTTCCCTTTTCAAACCGGTTTTTAGAGGTTCCCAAATAACATAAAAGTGGAATTGATAATTATAATTGGTTTGCATGAGCCGAAGTATTGTAATATATACGGTAAGAATCTCATTGTTGGGCTTGCTGATATAAGAGCAAAAGCACTGATGAAGAAGAGTATGATTCTACAAAATTCGTTATACCGTTGCAGATTGCATATGCAGCATCAATTATAAGGCGCAGGGATTAGAACATGATTAACCGTATTGAATATAAAAGCAACACAACAGATTTGGTTTTTCTGAAAAAAGAAATAATCTAAAAAGGCTGCTGAGATAGTTGCGTGTAACAATCGACTGGGCATGTTGAACACGGGAATACCTTCACAATTATAAATCGCTTTTGTGAGTCAACAAGCATACACTTCCATCGACAATCCCCCATCTGAAATGTTCTTTTAATCGAGAAAACGGGGAGCCAGATTTCTGAAAGCGCATTGCAGAGCCATTCACGGCATGCAAGGCGCTTTCGCTGTATCTGGGCAAATTACAAAAAGGTGTCAGTTACACGATATTTTCATAGAGCTTGTCTATGTGAGAGTTATGCCGGCTGCGCTGAAGCTTGAGATTAAACGCGAGATGTAAATACATCTGGGTAGTATGTATGCTGCCATGACCGAGGATAAGCCGGAGGGTCTCCAGATCTCCACCATCAGCCAGGTAATAAGTTGCAAACGTGTGCCGGAGCAGATGAGGGTGAAGCCGTTCTATTCCGGTTTGCTCCTTCAGGCGCTGACATACAAGTTTAACGAGGTTGTCGGAACATCTGCCCCCGGTTTGATCGACGAAGAACGGCTCGGAACTGCCAGCGGAATGACGGAAACGAAGCCGATAATCAAGCAGCTGCGCACATGTCTTTTCTCCCATGGGAATCAGACGTTGTTTGCTGCCTTTTCCGCGAACGATCATTGAACGAGTGGAAAAGCTGATATCACTAACGTTGATCCGGGGAATCTCGCCCCGGCGCAGTCCACTGTCAAGCATGAGCAAGATAAAGCACTTGTTTCGTTCGGCGTAGTGGCTTCCGGAACTTTCAAGTGTTCTGATCAGCAGCAGTATTTCTTGATCATCTAAGATCAACTGCTCCTTGCAATGAACTTTTGGCAAACGAAGCTGTCGGGAGAAGTCTTCGAGGTAATCTTCGCCGATACAGAAATTATAAAAAGCCTTAACGGCTCGCATTGCTCCATGAACTGAGCTGCTGGAAAGCTTATCGCCGTTTCGCTTGTTCTGAGATTTGAGGAAAACACCATATTGCTTGAATTTCAGCAGATTCAAGTCTGCTGGATCCTCGGAGCCGAGCCACTTGAAAAACTCCGTCAGCTGATCTTTATACCATGAGATTGTAACCGGGCTGTTATTCCGGAACTCCTGCTCAAGGAGAAACATATCATACATTTCTTGTATGGTCATAAAAAATCAACTCCAATGCGCATGGGGCGCCCCGCTCGCACGCTCGCAGCCCCATGCGCGTTTACTTGATTGTTTTCGCCCATCTGAGTATAGTCTGATATAGATAATACACGCCGATAGCCGTAAGCCATGTAGTTCCGATCGCAAGCATAGCGGTCACCGGAACGAAGTAATTCACGTGGCCGAATAGCTGCTTGACTTCGGCGGGGATCTCCACATCTTTAAACGGGCTGTCGGGGAGAAGAAGGACGATAGCGTTGACGATATCGTCAAGAACATCTGTTATAGCGTTCCAGATTCCTTTTACTGTGGATTCCACATTATTCCCCCTCTTAATGATTGATCATCTTCGGCGTGATGTAGATAAGCAGCACCACAAAGCTAATGATGAATACCGTGTAGCATATAGGCTGCACAAGGGGAATGCAGGAAAGATCTATAACTAGTTCCTCATCGATTTCAAACATCGGCTCGAAGTCCTCCGGAATTTCTCCGATTGTCTGATTACCTGCGAACGGCTCCAGATTCTTCATATCCGTTGAAATGGGTATCCGGAACACCGGAGCTACTGGATCAGCGCCCAGAACGGACATGATCCGGATAAGGTCGAAGGGAATGCAGAACGGGAATTTACTAGCGATAAGGGAAGGAATATCTATATCAAGCCGGGTATTTGTCTTTAGCTGCGTGAGTGTCTGATCTACCTCTCCCGGAACGTCGGTAACAGTAACCGCGTCAGTGGGTATTACTATTGATGGATCGGTGTCAACCTCTAACGTTGGGTCCTTCGTCTTATCCAGGGGAAGAACTCCGGAAAGATCGTCAAGCGAGACATCAGGAACCACGGTGTAGTTCTGAAGGGACTTGAGGAAATCCAGGTAGCTGCCTTTTACATTGAGAATACCCATTTTCATATGGGAAAAATCAACGTTGTCGACCTGCTCGAATTTCCCCGGAGCCTTTCCGAACGTGAACCATTTGTTTATAGCTGCCGAGGTTTCACGATAAGGGTAACGAGGAGGAGTAAAAGAAACAAGAATCCGGGAGGAGTCAAAGTTTATTGAATATTTGAAGGTGGAGAAAAACTCCCGGTAATCCTGATCAAAAAGTCCGCCGGGGAAATCAGAAGCTACCTCCGTGCCGTAATTTAAAGATGAATCAATTGTGTACATTCGTCCAGATGACCAGACGCGGTTATCTGTCGGGGAATAACGGGAAAATGTCATGTTAAAGAACGTGTCCGGGAAGTAAATAGTATCCTCGGTGTAGTATACATTTACAAAGCTCATTCTTGCTTCGGCTAGCGGGAGATCCTCGTCTCCATTGAGGATCGTTATTGATGTATCGAGGCTGTATGTAAGACCCGAATTTGCCTTGATAAACAAATAGGGGGTGTCGGTGATGAGCTGCACGGAGTCCGTAACGGCTGCCTGTCCGACGAGATCGCAAAGCTCCAGATACTGACTGTACTTCAAGCTTACTTTTCCGTTATCTATGGTGGCTTCGCCTGAATCGACCCATGAAGTTATAGTGGCGCAGATTTGCTTGTATCCGGTGACGATCCAAGCGTCATTAGATTCAATGACCTGTCCGCAGAAGGTTTTCTCGGTGCCTATGAAGGCTTTCTCGAAGCCCTCCCAGCCGTTTTCAAGCACGGAACCAATACCGTTGGCGATATCATCATACTGCCCGGTTATAATTCCCATGAGAAAAACAGCTCCGCAGCCTATTGCAGTAGCTGCAGCGACAGCTCCGGCAACTGCCTTCGGGCGAACGGCAAGGACGTTGAACGCGAGGACGACCGCCAGAGCCGCGGTGATGATTCTTTTTTTCATTCCGATTTTCCTTTCGCGTTGAATGCAGCTATACGCGCTTTCATGTCCGTGAGCTCCTGCGACTGCTCTTCCTTGGGCTTGTCGAACTTCTTGAAGGTATCGTAGAGCCTGCAGACGGATTTCCGCAGATTGAAGAACTCAGAGCCGACGCGCTCCTGAATCGGGTACCAGTATTGAACGGCGACGAACATCTTGTGAAATACCACGATCATGAACACGCCTTTAGCGCCGTAGTTCGTCAACTTTCTGTGCTTGTACTCCGTTTCGACCAGCGATCTGATCTGACGGTCAATCATGCGGTCGTTCTGGGTGATGAGGATAATGTCATAGAAGTAGTGCCGGTGCTGAGAGAAAAACTCGATCCACTTCATGCGGTCTTTGTTCAGTCCGTCTCGGCTGTTGAATGGTATCTGCGCTTCGTCTATGATGATAACCCCCTGATGTTCGTCCCGCTTGGAGCTGTCGAAGTGTTCCTGCGCGTACTGCTTGAACTTATCAACGGTCATTTCAAGCGTGGGGATATAGACGAATTCGCCCTTGTGCTTCTTCGGGTTTAAATTGACCTGGAAGTTTGCAATTACAGGGATCTTCCGGCGCAATGCCCGGTCAACTACCTCGGCAGCGTGATAACTCTTTCCTGATCCGGGAGTTCCGGTATACATAACCACCGCCATATTAATCCTCCTCGTCCAGTAACTTCATGTATAAGCGGATACACCGCCAGATGATGAAGCTCCGGGAATACCCGGACTGAGCACACATTTCATCAAGATCGTGGAGCAGATCCGGCGGGATCGTGATGGTGATACGTTCTTTTTTAGTCATATATGTTAACCTCGTGAGGTGTGTATTTTGTCATACTGTACTTTTGTAAAGGAATGGCGGCTCAGGAGAACCGAACCGCCGCGGGGAATATTAGCCGGCTACCTTGCTGAATGTTTTCTTTGCAAGCTTGATCAGCTGCATGATACCGAAGATGACAAGACCAGCTGTAAGAATGCCGATAATTACGGGTATCAGAGTTGATACAAGCGTACCAAACTGCGCGGTCATCTGGGTACCAGCGTCAGCAAGGGTTTTACCCATGTCTATGCCGGCGGACGCCTCAACTGTAGCAGCAGAAGCGCATACAGATGATACAACGCCGACTACAGCTACGGCAGCAGCCATAACTACAGCCTTGCAGCGCTTTCCGATCTTCTTGACCTTTTCGAACATGTGATTTTCCTCCTTTGTTAGTCATTATGCTTGAAAATGGCACTATAACAGCTTGTGAAAACGAGTCCGAGCAACCACACTACGCCGGACAGGGCGAAGCCGAACATAATGCCATAGAAGCCGAAAGATAAAAGATACATCTCGACACCTACTTTCTGAGGTGGCGGAAGATCTGCGCCCCTGCGATGATTCCAAGCATGATTATTATGATGATCAATGCTATGTAGATATCGTCGAGGGTCGTTCCGCTGGCGATGAAATCGCCGTCTACGAAGTCAACGTAGTTTGTCATGACGGGATATAATCGGGATTGGGTTCAGGAGCCAAGTAATCAATCGGTTCCGGAACGCTTGCCGAAGTGTCAGCAACTGCATGAATACCCGTGATCTTGCCCTTAAGGTTTGTTTCGAACTCTACAACCTGACCAATAAGCGGCTCGAGATCGTCAAGAGTGATATGCAGATTCTTGCAAGCCTTGGAGGTGATAAACTTAGTATCTACAGCATATCCCATAACATTTTCATCCTGATAAGATACGTGAAGCTTGATACCCTGAAGCTTTTCCCCTTCTCGGGTAGTGAAGTCCACAGGCTGAACTCCACAAAGATTTACTTTAGCCATTTTTACCTTCTTTCTGCCCCGTTCCGGGCGTGCTTATATGTTATCGGCGTTATTGCCGTGGAGCCAATACAAGGGACATTGACCCATGTACCAGCGTGAAGCCCGTTATTACCCTCACGTTAACGGAGCCGAATCCGTGCCGACATTTCGAAAACCTATTCTCAGGCGCCACAATTCATTTTTTATGTAGGAAAGCTCGGTCGGTAACCCTCAAAGGGATTGGAGGTGGTTTTATTTTCACTCGCAACCACTAAACGAGCCTTTAAAGGTAGGTCTATTTAGAAACTTCGATGATAACAGATGATGAATCCTGAAGCGTGCCTATAAACTCAGTGCTAAGCTTTCGGATCTTCGCTATTTCCCGGTGTACATCGTATTCGTTGCAGGCTTCGGGGTCTTCCTTGAGCAGATCGCGCCAGAAGAGTTCCGAGCATGAAAGCGCCTCTTCTAGAACTTCGATATCTTCGGGGGTGATTGTTATGTACTCTATTGTCATGACTGCACCCCCATCAAAAAGGATAATCCGGATTATTGGCAACAAGAACCGGCAAAAGATTAGTTAAGTCAGATACCTTGCGAAGAAGTTCTTCACGTTCATTTCTGAACTTACTTTCGAGAGTAGCAAAACCGGAAGGATCGAAAATAAAATACAGCATGTCTCCGAATTCGATAAGCACGAGGTTACAGCAACCGCGGCACTCCATGAGATAGAAGGCATAATAGAAAAGACGTATATCACGAAGATCAAAGTCAAAATCATCATAGCCGCGATCCTGATAATCATCAAGATATACGCTATACCAATAATCGAAAAGTTCGCGATCAAATAAGTCAGGAGGAAGATGATACAGATCATCAACCATCTTGACCCTGTCGGAAATTTTTTCGAGGATGTCAGCTTTCTTGTAAACTTTAAACATGTTCATTATCCTTTCTTAGTTACCTTGTTCTAGGTGGGATTTGTGCCACAATATTGTGGCTTAAATAAATATTACCACAAATTTGTGGCTTTGTCAAGCACTTTTGTGCAGAAAGGAAAAATTATGTTATTACCAAGAATCAAAGAACTCAGAGAATCCGCAGGGATTTCACAAAAAAAGATGGCTGAGATTTTGGAACTTCACAGAACGCAGTACCAGCGTTATGAAACAGGGGAAAGCCCTGTAACCATTGACTTCCTAATGAAACTAGCTGATTTTTACGGTGTCAGCCTGGACTACATAGCAGGACGGACTGACGAGAATACATCAGAATCCGAAAACATAGGTTAATGCGCCGTTCAGGGTGTTACATACAACTTTTAAGGAGAATAGACCATGAATGATTTAATAAAATTTTTAGTAGGAGCATTTGCTGTTGTTGCACTTATTCTGTTCTTGTGTTGGTGTGTTCTTATGCTTAAAAAAGCTATGTTCTCAAAAGGCAAAACAACAGAACAAGAGGAAGAACCAAAGACAGCAGAAACGCTGCCATACACAGCAGCTAAGCTGCTGACCCGGAGAGAATACGCATTTTTCAAAGCACTACAACCAATAGCGCAAAAATATCATCTGATGATATGCCCCAAAGTTCGCCTGGCTGACCTCGTAGCAGTTCCTCAGGGGACAACAGAGCGAAAGTGGTTTAACTACATAAAAGCCAAGCATGTTGATTTTACCCTGTGTGACATGGATTTAAATGTGAAACTAGTCATAGAACTAGACGATTCAACACATGACCGCCCAGACCGTCAGACCCGCGATGACTTCGTTGACCGAGTTTTTCAGAAGATTAACGTCAAGCTGCTGCACGTTCGGGCGTGGGGAACAGACCTAGAACAGACAATATTATCAGCCCTCGCGCTCCCGGAAGTGCCGACAGGGAACTAAACGCGACTTGTCCCGTTAGCTTCGGGTCGCTTCGCTCCGGTCAGTGCGACAGCCCGCCCAGGGGCATTTTTCTGCGTATCTCCTCGAGCTTCTCGGCGTTTATCTGCTTGTACTCGTCGATTAGTGCCTGCTGGTTCGCGTTCAGCAGGGAATCACGGTGCTTGAGCATTTCCCGGAACTTCTGGAAGCCCACGCACTGAATGTATGTATCTATGCTGTTACCTGCCTGATTGAACAGATAGCGCTCAAGCTTCGTGAGGTTATATTCAACGCCTTTCGGAGTGTACAGGCTGATTTTCTCGACTGATAGCAGGAACTTTTCCCACCAGACAGGCGAGGGAGCGCGGCGGCGGTTGGTGTCGGTCTTGCTCGGTACTATAAACCGCATGTAGTTGTTGAGTACGCCGAAGAACCTCTCGCCCCACGACTGTTTCAGCTTGAGAAACGCAAGCGCCCGATCGCGCCGAAGCTGCAGCTCACAGCGTACCCAATGATATTCAAGTCCCCCTCGTTCCTGCGCTTTGTCGTAGAACCTTATTCGAAGCTCTGATTTAGGACTGCCGAAATAGCAGCTATGCGCGCGGGTTACTCTGCCGTCCTGGTCGGTGTCGCAGTCAACCTCCGGGTGCGATTTACTGAACTTGCTGATGTAGCGCCCGAAGTATGCGAACTTGCAGATCTTAACGATATCGAGCAGACCGGAGCCGTTCTCGCTCTTGTCTATGTCGTCATATGCTACGTCTAGTCTTGTGACGTGGAACTGCTCCTCGTCCGCGGTGACTTCTTCGAACAGCTGCGCGAAGCTCTTGCAGCTGAAGCTCTCAAAGTGACGGCAGCCTTGCCCGGACATCTCCACACATACGCCCATATCGTCGCCGAAGCCGTCCCACATGATCCATATACCGCCGCAGAAATGCGCCTGCTTATATCCGTAGTGCCCGGATTTTTCGAGCCAGTCGCAGCCCGAAGCCAGACCGAGGAAGTCTTTGACCTGCTCGATCGTCATGCTGTTGTGCAGCGTAAAGGAAAACCAGTCTACAAGGATTATGTTTTCGTCCATGTGGTGACCTCCGGAATTGGAAATTTTGTTTTCTGTATGCTGAAATTGCGCTCAAGCGGGATTTGATGCGTATCGCGACCGCCTGAGTCTGTACACAGTGCCCCCCTGTTAGCTAGGGGGGCTCGCGCGGAATTTTTCCAGTTTTCGCATTTTTGAAAACCAGAAAAACTCCGTCGGAGAATATGATCATTGAAAACTGCAGGGCCTGCGTCATATTCACACAGAACCATTGAAAACTTTACTACCTCCGCCGCAGGCGCAACACAGAGGTAGTAAAGTTTCCAACCGCTCCGCGTGAAAATTACTCAACCCGGCGAGTTTACAACAAAGTTTCGAACACGCGTGTGCGTTTTCGAGCATTCGCCCGCTGCGCTCCAAAGTGATTGATAGATAGATAAAACAAAAAAGGGCACAAGAGCATACAAGCGGGATTCATGATCCTTTTTGTATGCCCTTGTGCCCTTGGGAAACTGTTAATCAGGGTGTCACTGGTTCAAGTCCAGTCGGGGGAGCCAAACTCTATACTACAAGAACCGCTTTCAGATTCGTCTGAGAGCGGTTCTTGCGTCTCATCTGAAAACTGCTCGAATTCCCGTATCTCTTCGAATGTGACGGCTTCCTGCGTGTTGTTCAGCGTGAGGACAATAACTGCATGGTCGTCCCATAGGAATACCTCTTTCACAAATGCGTGGATAACTTGGCGCTGAAGAGAATTTTCACAGCCGTCCACATTTGAGAGCCTATCGAACCATTCTACGTTTGTTTTCTTTGTTCAGCTGCTTTACCTCGCTTCGAAGCTGCCGGATCTACTCCGCCAGGCTCATTGCGTTTTTGGGGGTTCGTAGTATATTCTTTTGAGCGTGGGGTGTCAAGTTTTATTATACAACATCACGTTTTTCTTAAGTGGCAGCAGTTTTATATGTTTTGGACTATGCGGAGAAAGGCGTTGCATTTTTATTGTTGAAATGATATAATTAAATATATCATATTAACATTGAATGGGGTTAACAATATGCTGCAATTCTATCTGTCAATGATGAACAGCGGGGAGGACAAGGCGCTTGTCGAGTTTCTCTACAATGAGTACAAACAGCTTATGTTCAAAACGGCATACGCGATTCTTCGCAACAGGGAAAGCGCCGAGGATGCGGTTCACGACGCTTTTTTGAGGGTAATTAACCATTTATCGAAATTCCGCAGCTATTCATGCAAGGAAAACGTGTCTTACCTTGTTATTATAGTGAGGGGCATTGCACTGAACATGGTTTCGAAGTCGAACAGGCAAGCGGAGCTCGACGAGGAAACACCTGACGGTATGAGTGTTGAGGACAGCGTGTTATCCGAGCTGGCGTATGAGGAGATAGTCGAAAACATCAAGGCTCTTTCGCCCGCGTTAAGGGATATCGCGTATCTGTCCTTCGTTGAAAACTGCTCTGCGGGCGAGATATCGGAGCTTTTGGATATGAAGATAAACACGGTGCATTCCTCAATATCCAGAGCAAGAAAAATCATTTCACGAAAGCATACGGAGAATAACCAATGAACAACAATCAGCTTATAGCCCTAGCGCTCCAAAACGATTTTGACGCCGAGCTTGCCATGTATGACGGAATGCCCGAGCACAGGTTTTCGCTTCGGTTTCGGAGAAGAATGAGGAAACTGCTCGGGGGCGGTGTTTCAGAGTGGGAAACAAAGCGTGTCCCTCTTAGGAAAGCCGTTAATCTCGCGATTATCACGGTTATCCTGCTCGCTTTTCTTACGGGAGCGACCCTGCTCATCTATAAGATGTGGGATAAATTTCAGCTCCACGACGTGGGAGAGCATTCTTTTCTGGTGGCATTGGATATTGAAGGCGCACCGACGACTTTGGAGGATAAATACCGCTTGGGCATTGATTTGAGCGGGTATTCTGAGAATATCCTGCTTGACAATGAATATGAATATCTGGTTGAGTATCACGAAGTCAATGGAAATCGCGTGCTTGGCTTTAGTCAAGCGATAAAAGACCATTATCAAGGTGAAAGCTGTTGGCTTAATACTGAGAATGCTATGGTCATGCCTACTGAAATAATAGTAAACGGCTGCAAAGGGTTGACTTTTCAAACATATCATGGAATAAACGTGTTGATTTGGGATTGTGGCGACTATGTGATTTATTTATCAGGTTACAATATTGGTCAAGATGAACTGATATCGACCGCTGAAACTGTGCAAAAAGTAGAATAAAGGATTCGAAAAAGAAAATATGCAAGTATCTGTCGAAAATTGCTGTTTACTGTATAGATGGAAACCTCAAAAAGAAAATGGAGGTGAAAATATGAAAAAGTATATATCGGTTGTTCTTGCGCTTGTTGTATTCTTTGTATGCGCTGTATCAGCGTATGCTATTAGTTTTTTGGATATGGACTCGGCACGCAAAAGCAGTATTTTGGAAATATCATCTACAACTGCTACTTGCCAAAGCTCTTTTATTGACGGAACCGGAGTCGTAACAATAATCAAGATAATGCTCTCTATTAGGCTAATCTCTAATTATTAGTACGACAACCCGCCCAGGGGCATTTTCTTGTGTATCTCCTTGAGCTTCTCGGCGTTTATCTGCCTGTACTCGTTGATTAGTGTCTGCTGGTTCGCGTTCAGCAGGGAATCACAGTGTTTGAGCATTTCCCGGAACTTCTGTAAGCCCACGCACTGAATGAATGTGTCTATGCTGTTTCTGCTTTTATTTACATACCTTCCTGTATTAATTGAAAATTTAGTTATAATTTGTTATAATGTATTTGGCACAGTTTAACACTTATAAGGAGGTCGTTATGGGTAGATTTTCAACAACAGTACACGTAAAAGATAACGTCGGAAGGATAGAGTTTATAAATTCTTTCTGTGGCATTATGAAAAATCACGGGTTTGTGCCGTGTTCGGAGGACGAGGCGGAACATTCGTATGTGTTTGCATTCGGCGATGGTTGGGTTACGTTAGTGAACAAGGATTACAAGGATGACCGCCTGAAGGCGGGTGACGACGCAATGAATATGTCGGCGGCGCTGAAAACAAGCGCGTTTATGATGGATGTGATAGACAGCGACTTTGCGTATATTCACCTTTTCGCTCCGAACGGCGGCAAGGATGGGGTTGCTGTCGGGGACACCTCGGGATATGGCGTTGAAAAACCGAAAAGAGGAAAGCAGAAATTTTGGAAGCCGCTTCTGGCAGAAGGCAAAACATGGGAGCAGTTCTCCGAAACAGTGGCAAAAAATGCAGTATTTGTCGAGGAAACTTTGGTGGAGATGGCGGAGGAACTCAAAATTGATCCGGATTACATTTACGCGGATTTCAATGAGCTGATGAACTTGGCGGGTGAAAATAAGAATGTCCAGCCGTTTTACTTCAAAAATGCCGCAGGGAAAAGGGTCACGCTTAAAGCGGCATTTAAGCGGGTATTCGGTGAGGCTCTCGAACCGCTTGGATTTAAGCTGATAAAGGGCAAATATCCTTATTTTGTTAGGGTTGTTCCGGGAGGGGAAATTATTCACATCATATCGTATATGGAAGAGTGGTGCCCTGATCGGGGAAAGAAAGCATTTAATGTTATAGGCGGTATTGCCACTGTTTATAGGCATAAAATTGATTTGGGTGTGTCGCCAAAAGATAATTACGAATGGTTGTATTCAATTGCTAAATTTTATTGGATGACCACCCCAAAATCTGAGTATGACAAAGAATATGGACAAAGCATATGTCGTTTTATGTTTGATGAGAATAGTGAGTCTTCATTGTACGATGCAGTGAATTATACGCTGGAACTGACGAGAAAGCATATTCTTCCACAGCTTAGCACCGCTGTTGATATTCGCTCAAGCTTAAGTTATCTCAAAAGATTAGGGTATAACTGTTGTATAAACAATTTCGATAGAGACTTAAGCTTTGGCGGTTGTGGTAATGCTGATGAAGGATTCCTATATATTGTAGCTGATGACGAAGAATTGAAGGGTATGCTAGAAAGTCAGATTAACGGCACCATACCCACCACTGAGGAGGAACATCAAAGAGCGGTGGAGCATTATGAATTCTTTAACGACCCTGTGATACACCCCAAGGTGCTGCTTGAGATCGAACGCCGCAAAGCGCAGAATACGGAAATCCTGAAATCGTATGGATTATCCCTTTAAGTGGATATGATATTTTCGGTAGGTTATATAAATGAAAGGTTGGATGTACAATGAAACATTGGATTCGTAAGTTTATTTCTTGCATTTTAACAATTGCAATTTTTATGTCAGCAATAGTATTTCCTGTAGGTGCTTATGATTTCAGCATGAATGAAGTAATACATCAGTATAATCCTCATGCTTTCACAAGAAAAAATACTCCTGCTGTAAAATGGAACGGAAAAACCGAGTTAAAAGAGAACTCATATTATTATACGACTTCGGGCGTCACGATATCCCGTGATGTAACACTGCCGGAGAATTCAACGCTAGAGATAAGAAAGACGCTGAAAATCACTAATGGTGCAAAGCTTACCGTTCTTGGAGACCTTTTGGTGGACTATGACGGAAAGGTGAATCCTGTGAATGGTACGCTTACTGTTGGCAAGAGCGGTTATATTCACGATTATGGGGCACTCGCTATAAGCAAAAAAGGCAGACTTGAGGTTTATGGTCATGTATATGTTATGGGTCTCGGAAGCCTTAGTGTTAAGGGAATCGTGAATGTATCGGCGGACGGTCGCGCAGTATATGCAGGCTCGTTCAAAAAATACCCGGGAGCAAAAGTGAACGGAAATATCACCGCTGCCGTTAATGTGACTGAGCATCTTTCCGAGGAATTATCGGGATTTTCTGAAAACGAAAAGATATGTGTCAACTTCCTTTTTTACGACTCAGAAACAGCCAGGAACACTACGGTTGACGGCAAAAACATTCTGGAAATATCCCTTGAGATACAAGAAAAATATGCGATCCCCGCTGTAATTTCTCATGTGTTGTTCGATGATGAAGGCGGAAGCTATAAGGAATACAAGGATTTGTCTGATAAACGAACAGACGTTTTCCTGCGCTATCTCAAAACTAATTTTGGCGGTTCAAAGGGGTACAGGCGTTATTTGAGCAATGATTATTTCAGCAATATTATTCCAAACCCTGCTTTTGAGAATAATTCAGCCGAAAATCCGTCAGATAATAAGTATATTGTATCAGACGATTATCGCAGTATGTTCAGCCTAAGAACCGAAATAGCTTATAAGCTGAACCAAGCTCTTTATGATGAATTAACAGTGCTTGGGTTTAATGAACTGTATATTCGCAATCCGCTGAAAAATGGATATGGCGCGTTCTCGGCTGAGCTGACGAAAGCGCAGATAGAGTCACTCTCTGACGACAGCCGCTTTCTGTTTCAATCGGTGAACGACGGCAAGACAATGATTTCCGGAGCAGACAAGCTATATGTCAGCAACGGGAATAAGAAAAAACTTGGAGTGTCCGATTGGAACAAGATAACAAGCCTTTACGGAAATACATTGTGCGTTGTAACAGCAAACGATGTGGTTTCGGGAGGGGTAGCGGCAACCGATGATGTTTATGAGCGCATATCCTGCTATACCGATGTAAAATGGAGCAAGGATTCGGGTACAATTTATAGCCACTCTGCCTCGGGTTATTTCAATACGGAATTGTTTTATAGGACGCAGTTCAATGGTTTGTATAGCTTTGAGGGCTTCTGGGAGGAGCTGCGCAATGTGAATCACAGTGTAACCAAGAATTTTGTCCTGGACAACTGCCTGACATACGGTTTATTTAATGACAGCTATGTATACCATAGTGTGACGGTTTCATCTGCCGCAGAGCTTGAAAAGCTTATCGCTGATGAAAATGTACTTCTCATAATTGAGGAGCAGGCTGAGCAGGAGTAGTGTGAAGGTGTCAAGCTGTGAAGCTTTTATATTAATCTTCTTCACGTCCTATATCTGTTTACCCTTTGGGCACAAAACACTCTACCCCAACCTTCCTTTAGAGCAGGACGAGGGTGAGCCAATCTTGTTAGCACCTATACAGGCTTCTGTATAGATGCTTCAGTCTGTCGAAAAAGCCGCAGAATAAACTCTGCGGCTTTAAAGTTATTTAATTAGCACATCACTTACGCCCTGGGGGTGGAGTAAACTAGGTCAGCCGGGGACCAGCCGCACCACTGACCGTCAAGATACGACCTGACAATGAAGCCGTATTTCTTTCCGTTTGTAAGACCCTCTGCGGTGTAGCCGGTATCTTCAGTGTAGCCAAGTTTGGTGTACTTTCCATCGGCGTAGATGTAAACAACATACATCTCAGCACCATCTACCTCGCCCCATGTGAGGTAAACCTCCTGATTGCCGGCAGCCGCCTTAATATTCAGCGGCTTATCGAACGCGCCGACAGGCTCAGCGTATACTGCGTCGTCGTTCGACCAGTCGTTCCACCTGCCGTTTACCCACGCCTTTACTATGAATCCGTATTTTCTGCCGTTGGTAAGGCCCTCTGCAGTGTATCCGGAATACTCGGAGTAGCCGAGTTTTGCGTAGTTGCCGTCAACATAGCTGTAGATAACGTATTCTTCAGCGTCGTCAACATCGTCCCAGATCAGGTGGACTTCCTTATCGCCTGCCATAGCCTGAACGTTCTGCGGCTTTGCGTTCACCGGAGTTGCAAATATAGCGTCGGAAGGCTGCCAGCCGCACCAAGTGCCATTTGCGTAGGAGCGCACGATGAATCCGTATTCCTTGCCGTTGGTAAGACCGGTCACGGTGAAGCTCGTGGTATCGGAATAGCCCTGCTTGGTGTACTTACCATCTGCATAGCTGTAGATAACGTAGTTTGTCGCGCCGGATACCTTATCCCAGGTGAGCGCAACCTGACCGTTTCCGGGAACTGCCTTTACATTGCGGACGTCCGTGCCGCCGACCGGAGTTGCGTAAACCGCGTCGTCATTCGACCAGGCGTTCCAGCCGCCATTTACCCATGCCTTTACGATGAATCCGTATTTCTTGCCGTTTACGAGGTCCTTTGCGGTGAAACTGGTGGAAGTGGTGGTGCCGAGGTTATGATAGCTGCCGTCTACATAGCTGTAAACGATGTAGTTGGTAGCGCCATTCACAGCGTTCCAGGTGATTGTTACCTGTTTGTCGCCGGGAACCGCCTTTACGTTCTGCGGATTGTTTGCTGATGCCTTCGGAGTTGCGTAAACCGCGTCGTCGTTCGACCAGTCGCTCCACTTTCCGCTGACATACGACCTGACGATGAAGCCGTACTTCTTGCCGTTTATGAGGTCGGAAGCGGTGAAACTGTTCGTGGTGGAGTAGCCAAGCTTTGTATAGGTGTTGTCTGCATAGCTGTATATAACGTAGTTGGTAGCGCCGTCCACCTTATCCCAGGTGAGCTTTACGGTGTTGTCGCCGGCGGAAGCTGTTACGTTCTGTGGAACCGTGGTTTTTACCGCCTTTGTGTACGCCTTTATTCTTACGTTAGATTTATATTTTGTGGTGCAGTCAGACCAAGTGTTGTAGAACTTGTAGAATGAAAGTCCGGTGCTCGGGCTGTATCTGTCAGTGATGACGTAGTGCTTTCCGTTTTTGTCATAGAGGTCTACTGCAACGGCGAATTTCTCCCCAGCCTTGACGGGAACGCTCACCGGGAGGTCTACCGTGTGATAACCCGCGTACTCCTGCGTGCCGGAAATCACCGCGGATTTGGCAAGCGTGCCGGTGTCTGGTGTGGAGCCGGTCAGACCGGTGTAGACATTAATGGTGTAGTTCCAGCCCGCTTCTGCGGAGTAGAAGGAGACCGCCGTTATTTCGTCGTTCTTGTCGGCGGTGAATACATTCGCGCCTCCGCCGATATTGGTATGCGACACCCGGCTGGTTGAGTATATGTATCCGTTCTGGCGAAGGCAGCCGCCGTCATACTGGTATATACTGCCGTAATTAGTGGTAGGTTCCATCGTGAGAGATGCGAACTCGCCTACTGTGGCGTCATTGTAGGACAAATAGAAGTATCCGCTTGTGCCCCATGTGCTGCCCCAGCTATTTCTGCACAGCCATGCACCGTCGTTGTTGGGGGTGCCGCCTGTCCTGAAGTTGCTCTTCGAGAAATTATCGTCCCAGCCGACCACGGTTATGGAGTGATTGGAGGTATATCCATTTGGGCAGTAATACGCGGTGTACTCGCCGGAGTTCTTTGTAAGGTAGTTTGAAGATGCGTAGTAGGAGATCTGTACCGCGCCGTCGCGCATGATAGCTTCCTTAATGGAGTTGATGTCTTTCTCGTCATACAGGTTGACATTCTGAAGGTGCGCGTAGGAATGATAGCGGTAGGATTCGTCAACGCCGGAGTTGAAGTCCGCGTAAGGAACGTTGGATTCCTCCTCAGCGCCTATCCAGGACATCATGGTGAACATAATATCGACCATGTTGCCGCCTGCGGAGTAAGCGGTGGGTGCGCCCAGACCTGAGAAATCGCCGTAGAGGGAGTCACCCTGCGGTGCTGTGGCACCTACAGCAAACCAGGCGAGGTGCTTCTCGGAATAATCAACCGATGAAGCGGACGCATAGCCCTGTTTTATCATGCTTGATTCTGCCATAGCCATGCCGGCATGCGCCCAGCAGCTTCCCTCGGAACCCTGGTTTCTTACCGCCGGGAGATATCCCCGGTCGACCATGCTGTATTTGGACGGCAGGGTGCCGTGATAGGCGAGCGTCCCGGTCGGGGTAAGGTTTGGCGTTACCTCGTTGCCGTTCTCGTCGATGTACTTGTAGTGAACATAGCCGTACTCAGAAGCGTCGCCATCAGCTACAAGCGTGATAACCTCCGGGGCGTCGTTTTCAGAGCCTGAAACCTCAGCCCGGGCGCCGAGGCTCACAGCCGTTGACAGCATCGCGGCAGCCGAGAAAAGTGAAACGAATTTTTGCAGCAGCTTCACAATAAGTTTCCTCCTTTTTAAATATAAAAACTTCCAATTTTTATTATAACAAAGCAACCCATAAAAGTCAAGCAATAATTACAATTCGGTTATGTCTGTTACCGAATTGTTACCATATTGTCACCGCTCTGTAATTGACTGTCAGAAAAAAATATGCTATAATTAAGCTGCAAACAAAATCGGCTGATACAGGAGGCGGCAGCATGAAGAAACTGAGGATAATCTACGCGCTGTTATTCAGCATGGCGCTGTTTTTGGCGATTCCGCTGAACGCCGCAGCAGATTTCGGACCCAAACCGACCGTGAGTATAAGCTTCCGCAATGTGGACGGTCAGACCTGCTATTCCGCGGTGCTTGCACGCGGGAGTTTTCAGCCTTCGCTCGGGGAGCTTTTGACCGAGGACGCCTACAGCGATTGGTTCGGGGAATTCACCCCGCAGGAGCAGGAGGCGGTGCGCGCGTTCGCGGACTACGCCGGACGCTCCGCACCGGACGGCTACGCGCTCTTCAACAGGCTGTGGGACGTCAGCCGGGAGAATATTGAGATGACCTACCTGCCGCCAGATGACTTCATAGTGCTGGCGTACTTCCCGGACAGCGGCAGGGTGATCGCAAGCGATATCTGCCGCACCTATGTGTTCAACAGCTATTTCACCGCCGACCTCTCACGCTCCGACAGTTTGCTGTACATCAAGCAGTCCTATAATGTCGGAATATGGCTGCTGGAATTCGCGGCGCGGGTGCTCATCACTATTGCGGTGGAGCTTGTCGTGGCTCTGATCTTCGGCTACTGGGAAAAGAAAACGCTGCTGTTCTTCGCGGCGGTCAACCTCGCTACTCAGGTGCTGCTGAACATGATACTGGCTCTGGTCAATATCCGGTACGGCTTCCTGCTATTCCTGTTCGCGTACATGTTCGGGGAATTGATCGTGGTAACGTTCGAGGCTGTTTTCTACAGCGCGTTCATCGGGAAGTACAGCCGTCAAAATGGCAAGGTGCGGGCGGTTTTCTACGCCATCTGCGCGAATTTGGCATCGTTCTTCGACGGAGTGGTTTTTTCGGTGAATTTCACGGCGCTGATGTAACCTTTATTCCGTGCGGCTGTCATTAAAGGCAAGGAGGGTGATCATATGAAAAATACGAAACTCATAACATTACTAGTCGCTGCGGCGCTTCTGACCGGGTGCAGCGGTTCAGCGCAGACCGGCGCTGATTCACCGGCGGAGGACAACGCACATGCGCAGACAACCGCGGAGCAGTCCGGACCGGAGACCTCGGCAGTTTCCGCTGACGCTGCGGGATCCTCCCCGACTATTGCGGAAATGCTGGGAGTCACGGACTACGAAGCGCCCTGGAACAGCTCGGATTATCCGGAGCTGGAGCTGTCAGAGGTTCCAGCAAAGGGAGAGGGCAGCGTAAAAATGACCCTCAGCCCCTACGCCCTGGACGACGTATGCGTGTGGCTGCTCGCCGACGACGCGTATTCCGACGGCGGGAAAATATACTGCACCCGCATGTACATAGGGCTGACAGTCAGCGGCGTGGAGCAGGACATAATTGAAGCTCCTCAGGCCCTAGCCGCCCCGGACGGCACGTTTGAATTCGACCCTGCGAATCCGCAGGAGCAGGCAGGGTATACCTCCATGCCGCAGACATACTACGGCATAAACGGATTTTCCGCCGACAGCGCCGCCGGCTGCGAGTACTACACCATCGGCAGGCGCGGCGAGCAGGACGGATTCTATCTCAGCCCGCTGGGTCACACCGATGAGCGCTGCATGCTCACTCCGGGCGCGGGATTCACGCTCCCGCCGGAGCAGCTCTCCGGGGAGTACACTATCTCGACATGCCCGGCGGTGGTAAGCTGCGACGGCTCGCTCCCGCAGCAGGAGGCGCTTGATATACTCACGGAAAAGTACCTTGATTTCCTCACCGGAGAGGATACGAACCGCAGCTTCACCGTGCTGGAGTACCGCGGCGTAACCTCGGAGATACTCGGGCGCGCCATGGAGGCTCCGGCGGGGGAGGACGGCTGCGCGCTGTCTCCCTGGAACAGCCTCCAGACTTGGGAAATGTCCTGGGAATCGTGGCTGGTGGACATCAACGCAGAGTTCCGCGGGGAGGGGTACATTGACGACATGGCAATAGGTCAGCTTGACCCGGATGTCTGGTACAGCCTGCCAAACGGAGGATTTCCGAAGGCGTGCTGGCTTATGTACGGCGACGGGGACAACTGGTATCTCTGGTCGAGGTACGCCTACAGCGAAATACCCCGCGTCCTGAAGTAAACTGACCCGGAAAATCACTTGACATGCCCCGGCGAATGTGGTATAATTCTATTTTACATCGTTCCGGAGGTACTGCATGAACTGGTCAGAAATAAATCTGAATAACTGGGTTTTGTGGCTGGGGCTTGGTATAGTCGCCCTTGCCATACTGATATGGATATACATACGGCTGCACGAGAAGCTCCCCTACGAGCTGAACGAAACTATACTGACAGAGCGCGAGCGGGCGTTTTACCGCATTCTGAAGCCCATCGCGGACAAGCTGGAGCTTCAGATATGCCCGAAGGTGCGCGTAGCGGACATCGTGTCGATAAAGAAGGGCACGAAGGACTGGCAGAAGTGGTTCAACAAGATACGCTCGAAGCACGTGGACTTCCTGCTGTGCGACTACGACATGAACATCGTGCTGATGATAGAGCTTGACGACCGC
>OGDS01001157.1_pt1 | contig 22048 bp, 25 predicted proteins | sample 1570351 | NCBI WGS metagenome assembly OGDS01 (sample SAMEA2581974, study PRJEB24529) | metagenome | biome: Human gut stool | place: China | collected 2011
CCGTAGAGTCGGTATTGTAGCCGTCGTGGTGAATGTTGGCGTCGCTCTTTGCCATATAGGGGTTTTCGTCAACACGTTTGGCATTCATGGCCTTTACCGGCAGGGCAGTGCTTACCGCGGATTCTGTATCCGATGCAGGCAGGGCAGTGCTTACCGCGGATTCTGTATCCGATGCAGGCATGTCGGAAGACTGCTTCGCACCGCAGGCTGCCAATGTCAGGCACAACACACCTGCCAGCATAAGGGTTGGTACAGAACATTGTAACTTTTTCCTTTTCATTGATATCCTCCATTTTTGTGCTTATTGTCCCGGTTTGGTTCGATGCCCGTTTATTCAATCCAGGCATTCAGTCCTCGCTGGAATGCTTCTTCGGAAACCGGCTTCATCAGGAAATAGTCGGCCCGCAGCCGGAAGGCATGAAGAGAGAAATCCAGGTCACTGCACCAGATCATCCGGCATGCTGGGCATAAGGACCGAAGGTGCTCCGCCGCATTCAACCCTGCCACCCCGGAAAGTGCAATGACGGCATTGGTTAGATCAGCTTTCTGCGCCGTTTCAAAAAAACGTTCCTGGTCGTCATATTGCATGACCTGCGGAAACAGCCCCTTCGCTTCACAAAACCGGGTAATTTGCTCGGCGTAGCGCTGCCGCTCTGCTTCCTGTTCTGCCAACACTGCAATACGATACACAGATCTCCCTCCTTCCTTCATCCGATTTAGCATCCTGCTTGTGCTCAGTATAAAAAGGCCATTCGCTTTTTTCAAGCGCCGTGGCACGAAAGGGGCGATTTTGGCACGAATTCCGACAGCAGTTCTTTGTTATCCTCGACAAGCTGTGATATAATTATCTTGGAATTTAAGCACAAGGAGAGAAACCTGCATGAGAATTGCGATTGTGGATGATCTTGCTGCGGAACGCACACTGCTGAAAGGCAGGCTGGAGTGGCAGCTTCAGCGGAGAAAAGTACAGGCGGATATTCTGGAATACGAAAGCGGCGAGACATTTCTGGAAGCGGCAAGGAAAGCGCCCTTTACTGCCGCATTTCTGGATATTTATATGGATGGCATGACGGGCATGGAGGCGGCAAAGAAGCTGCGGAAAACCGACACTGACTGCCTGCTGGTTTTTATCACGACCTCGACCGACCATGCGCTGGAGGGCTTTCAGGTACGGGCGCTGCACTATCTGGTCAAGCCCTTTACCGAAGCGGACATCGACGCGCTGACGGACGAGCTGCTTGCCCGCATACCGCAGCCGGACAAATATATGGAGCTAAAGGTGGAGGGAAGCGAGATCCATCTGCGCTATCAGGACATCGTCTACGCAGAACACTTCGCCCACTTGATCTACGTCCATACGACGGTTCAAAAGACGCTTGCCACACGCCAACCCTTCAAGACGTTCATCGCCCCACTAAAGGATGACACACGCTTTTTTGTGTGCGGGCGCGGAGTGATCGTGAATCTGGAACACGCGAAGGATCTGGAAGGTGCCGCCTTCCGCATGGCGGACGGAAGCCGCGTGTTTGTCAGTCAGGACCTTCTGAAAAGCGCCCGGCAGGCGCTTATGGAATTCCTGCTTCAAAGGGGGCGGATGGTATAATGGAGCTGCTGCGTCCAATTCTGGAACTCGGCGTGGTGATTCCCGGCATGCTGCTTGCCTGCTTCCCGGTAAAATCCAGTTTAAAGCAGCCGCTGTCAAAGCTTGTTTTGTGGCTTGCCCCGCTGCTTGCGCTGCTTTGTGCCGCCGGAGGCGTGATGTGCTATGCGCGCCGCATGCCAACTGCGCCGATGCTTGCAGGCCTAACCTTGCTTGCAGTCGTGATCTACATAAAAACGCTCCGGATTTCGCTTTGGAAATCCGGAACGATTGCGTTGTCCGTCTGTGCGGTATTTGCCTGTATCAACAGCCTTTCAAGAGCGATCAACGCCGCTATGCTGGCCGGTTTGCCGCAGGCGCAGGCTGCGCCATGGTTCTGTCTGCGGGCCGTGATTTGCTATCATGCGATCTGCTGGCTGTTTGCCGCCATCGCCTATTATCCTGCGACGCACAGCGTGCGGAGGATGGTCGAGGACGAAAATTTTGCACAGACCTGGTATGTGTTCTGGGTGCTGCCGCTGGTGTTCATTGCGCTGAATCTGTTTATGATCCCCAAGTATGCGGACACGCTCTATACCGGGCGTGTTTTGCAGGGGTATTTTGTGATCAGCATCGCACTTTTGTTTTTGATGCTTTTCTTCAACGCAATCTTCCTTCTGATGGCGATCAGCATCAACCGGAATGTGAGATTGCAGCAGGAGAACCAGCTGCTTTCCATGCAGCAGCAGCGCTACGAAAGCCTGAAAGCTGCCATTGAGGAAGCCCGGCAGGCGCGGCACGATCTGCGCCACCAGCTATGTCAGCTCGCTGCCCTTGCAGAAGAAGGGAATCTTGAAAAGATCAAAGCCTATCTTTCCGGCGCAGTTTCCAGAATCCCAAGTCTGGAGCTGCATTTCTGTGAAAACCGGGCGGCAGACGGCGTGGTCGGGTATTACTGCGCGCTTGCCAAACGGGAGAATATCCCGTATTCCGTGCAGATTGATCTGCCGGAATGTCTTCCTGTAGACGAAATCAATCTGTGTCTGGTTCTCTCGAATCTGCTGGAAAATGCGCTGGAAGCCAGCCTGCGCACTGCGCCTGCCCGACGCAGGATCAAACTGACAGCCTATCTGCATGGCAACAGTCTGGCACTGATTCAGGTTGAAAACACCTATGACGGAGTCATCCGCGAAAAAGGTGGTGTCTTTCAGTCCTCCAAGCGAAAAGGAGACGGCGTCGGACTTCAGTCCGTCCGTCACATCGCAGAAAAATCCGGCGGGGTGAGTACGGTTACCTATCAGGACGGCCTGTTCTGTGTAAAGGTCATGCTCTGCGGGTAATTACGCCCTGCCTTTCCAAAACGGCACGACCACGGATTTCAGCAATCTTGCCTCCGGTAAGCTCTGTATGTAGCGTATCGCCGTTTTTGCAAAGATATTGGATTTTACCGTATCCCAATCCGCCAGCCTCACGATCTCAGCTGTGCCGTTTTCAAAATTAAACCGAATCTCGCCCCATTCGCCGTCGTTGTCCGCCTGATACAGGTAGACAGCGGCGGCTATTTTTTTGTTCTTTTTTCGGTACTCGGTCTGCTTCAGTGTCACGGTATGGACAAGGCCACTTTCCAGCAGTTTCAGACGCAGTTTATCCAATGTGCGCCGGTAGAATCGCTCCGCACCGCTGGCTGTCGTACCCTCGAAATCTACCGCCAAGGCCTCAAAGGTAGACTGCGTGGACAGTAGGCTGACGCGCCCACAGGTCATGCAGATGGCGTTCCGCTTTTCCAGATACCATTGCTCTTTATAGGATAGCTGGTCAAACGCCGCCGCGACCGCCTTTGCCTGAATCTCGTTCCAGAGAATGTCGGCATAGTTCCAGCTATCGTCGCAAGTCACATCCTCACCAGTTTCTTCGCCGTCCTCGTCCTGCTCCGTGCGGTAGAGGGAAACGATACTGCGGTTGCGCTGGGCAATAGTCAGCAGCTCATCTGCGGATACGCTGCTCCAAATATAAGAGTGGGCGTGGCGATTGCTCGGCGCATTATATCCGCGAGGATGTGCTGCGGGAACTGGTACTGGAACGGATTCAGGCGGTCAACGAGTACATTCGCGGTGATGTGGAGGGCTTTCAGGAGGAATGGCTGCACTACCGCCGCGCCGATCAGGAACGGGACATCCGGGAAGATCAGAAGCGCATGGAGCAGGCAAAAAAGCGCCTTGCCACCCTCGATGTGGTCATGTCCCGGCTCTATGAGGACTACGCCCTCGGTGAGATCAGCAAGGAAAAGTACAAGAAGATGACTTCTGATTATGAAGCGGAGCAGGAACGGTTAAAGCTCGAAATTGAAACAACGGAAGAATGGGTTGAACAGCGGCAGGCGATGGGCGACGATCTGGACGCTTTCATTGCGCTGACGAAAAAGTATGTGGATGTCACGGAGCTGACGCAAACGATTGTCAACGAGTATATCAAGAAGATCATCATCCACGCACCGGATAAGTCTGGCGGCAAGCGCAGACAGAAGGTGGAGATCATCTTTAATTTTGTTGACGAGGTGGAGATCACCGTGCTGGCAGAACCCATGATCGCAGAATCTACCCTTGGACGCAAAAAAACGGCGTGACCTTCACGGTCACACCGTTCTCTGCCCCAACCGCAAGACTTATAGTTCCTTACGACTGTTAAGCCTTGATTTTACTGGTCTTTTTTATCCAAGCTCTTCATAGTCGGGAAAAGGTTTTTGACTTCTACCACAGACATCCATTGACGTCCTTGGAGAATTATTGAAACGAATTTTAAAAATCCATTGAAATCCTTTGAAGCATAAATTTGTGTTGTCATCGCTGTATCATCATGCTCTTTTTGTACTCTTCTATGAAACGAGCACCAGATTGATTCGTAAGTATCCTAATTGATGCATCTTACGCCAAATGACACTATGTTGTAAAAAATACATCTCACTATTCAAACAAACTACTGATTTCATTATAGTCACAACTTTTTAATTTGTCATCAACTATTTTAGGTTGTTTATAAAATATCTTGTTCTACTAAATATGTTTTTATCGCTTCTTTAAACACTTCAGCTCTAGCAATCTGCTTTCCTGCTTCTTCACTCGATGCGATATAAAAGTCAAGATAATCTGCTTTCTCTCTGTAATCATATGCCTGCTTGATAATCTTTGAAAGTTCTTTATCAAAAACCCCTTCTTTTACATAGCTCTGGTTGAAAAAAGCAATTACTCCGCTATGTTTGCTACTATCAAATCCCTTTAATGTATTTACAGATCTGATTGCATGAAAGATAGAATAATACGCTCTGTTCAAAGCATTCTTATATCTTTCATTCTCAAACATAAGTTTTGCATCTTCCAAATTTTCAAGACTGGTTTCAAAGCGATATTTTGAAAGTTCTTTTACTCGTTCTTCCACAATACAATTCCCTCCTTCGCAAGATTTTTATAAAAGGGAAGCGTATTTTTCCACTCTTTGAATTCATTCTTTTCTATCGAGATAATGGAAAGAGTAATTCCAATATCCAGCTCATAATCTACAACCACATCTGTCAGTTGATCATATTGCTCATCAGTCTGGTTTGCCTTAAGCACAATTGCCATATCAATATCAGACTCATCTGTTTCCTGGCCTCTTGCATAGGAACCATACATTACTACTTCTTCAATATCATTAGCATAGATTTTACCAATTGCCTCACACATTTCACAAAGCTTTTTATGCAACTCCGAATGCTTACTATTGAACTTTACTCTTTGTCTCCAGTTTCGATATTCCCCACTCTTTACTCTTCGGTCTTCAGGATAAACTGTATTCTTGGGAATCAGCCATTGATTACCAATTTTTTCTCCTTGAAGAATACCTTTGATTAACATTCGTCTTATGTTTCCAGGGTCTTTTCCGGAGGCTTCAGCATATTGAGAGACTGTTAAATATTCACTCATGTTGTCACTCTTCTTTCAAAAATAACATTAACACGAAATTGTGTAATTGTCAAGAAACGCATTTTACAAAACAATCTTACCTTCAAGATTTGTCATCACTTCTTTTTTCTTATCTTCAGTTGCATCTGCATAAATGTCCATCGTAGTAGAAATATCTGCATGACCCATGATGGATTCTCTAAAAATTGGCAAAATAATAGCAGTGAAGACTTTTCCCCACTGCTATGTATATTTTTTCTATTCTGTTTTCTCCTAATGAACCTCTCAGATCCTAAAAACAACCTAATATTAGGAGTTGCTACTCAGAATCACTTCTCACGTAGAACGTAGCCCTTCCTGACCCTTTCTTTAGCAATACTCCTTCATCAACCAGTTGCTTTAGTGCCAGTTCCACAGATTTTACGCCTATAGAAGGACATAACTCCACTATATCACTCTTGCTCAGCTTACCTATTTTACTGTAAACAGCTCGTCTGACAATCTCTTTTGCTGGAAGTTTTTCACTTACTAACTCCACTCTTTCTTCAAAATCTCTATACGCTGCTAGAATCACTCTCAGCATATATTTTACAAATGGAGTTACATCTTCCTTATTTTTATGCCAGCCTTCCTGGCATTCTTCTAATGCTTTGTAATAAAGCTCCTTATTTTTAGCTATTTTATTTTCTATTGATATATATTTTCCAACAACATATCCACTTCTATAAAGCAATAAAGCTGTTAGCAAACGACTCATTCTTCCATTGCCATCGCCAAATGGATGTATGCAAAGGAAATCGTGAATAAAAATTGGAATTAATAGAATAGCATCAAGCTCTTCCGTCTCAATAATGTGATTGAAATTCTCACATATAGAATCTATTGCTCCTGGCTTTTCAAATGGAGCTAATGGAGTAAACAATACATGCTCTTCTCCTTTTTCATCTGTTGAAACAATCACATTCTGTGAAATCTTAAACTGTCCACCAATGCTTTTCTCCGTATATTTATACAAATCTCGATGTAGCTGCAAAATATAGTTTGATCTAATTGGAATATACTCATAGCTTTCGTGAATTGTATTTAACACATCCCTATATCCAAGGATTTCCTCCTCATCACGGTTCTTAGGAGTTGTCTTCTCCTCACACAACTGCTTTAATCTAGTTGAAGTTGTACGTATTCCTTCTATAGCATTTGATGCCTCTGTACTCTGCCTTTTAGCTATTTCTACAAGCTTCTCCAACTCTTCTGGCTTCTGCCTAAGATATACTTCCTGCCTACCTTTATATTCATGAATCTGCGCAACAAGTGAAATAATCTCACTATCCCATGTTTTATTTTTTAAAGATGAATAATCAAAATCTCTCATAATGCATCTCCTAATTGTTCGTTTTTCTCCTAAATTATATCTTGTATTAGGAGATAATTCAATCTATAGGAGATAAAATACTTTGTTAGTATTTTCATTTATAGGGATCTTATACTTCTCCAGAACTCTACTTTTCTATGTAGAACTTCTCAAAAGAGAAGTCCATCCTTACTTGGCTTTTTTACCAGCTTTTTGAATTCCATCCATTGTAGTAGATACAATCCCAAGCCTCTTTGCCAATGCAATATCATTTTTTACATTCTCATTCACCTTGGTACCGCAGGCTACGACCACTCTTGATCTTCTAAGAAGTTCCTCTGCCATATCAAGGCGATCCTTCCATCACCATTTCCCATGATATATCTGAGGCATAGGAAAACTTCTTCTGGTAGGATTTCCAAAGCTTCTGCATATTAGAATCATTCGGTATTTCATCGAATATTTCCTGTGCATCATTTAGATGATATTCAGTTTCTCTTTTCTTGGCAGTTGCAAGTAATGCCTCACCTAATACTTTTCCATTCAGCGTATTTCCATAGAGTTTGATCAGAATATGAATATCATAATAATCTCTCATACGAGTATTGGTAATACCCCTCGAAATCACCGTTTCTAACTTCTCCGCCAGAACTGTTTCCAAATTATATGCCCATACATTTATAGACCGTTCCTCCAGCATCAATTTAAAACTGTACTGTATTTCTTTTGGAGTAATAACATCTCCGGTAGAAATATCAACCTTTAATGGTGTTCTTACACCATCAAACTCTGTTTCCATGCTGACTCTTACCCCTGGATATTCTGCTTCATCCATAATCTCTGTAATCTGCTTAATTCGGAATGTCACCCCATCCTCCATTGGGAAAGAAATAATATCCATAGTAGCGCGAGCATCCAATCCAACCATCGCTGCCACCAGCATACCACCCTTCAAGATAAATTTATCCTGATATTGTGAAAGGGAAATCCGCTCCAGAAAACGTTCCATCATATAATTTCTCATCAAAATCTGTGCATCTGCGGATTTCTTTTTTGACAGGTTTCGAATTAAGTCTTTTAACTGTTTAGCCGTTTTTATCATAACAGTACCTCAAAGTATTGCCTCAAGATTTTATCTACATGGAATTCTGCCGCATACTGCATAAGCAATCGCAGATTTTTGTCTTTTCGCTTTGCATACTGCTTCAATGCAGTTTGGAATGTCTGTATCTCCGTATTATTCCGATTTCTGATGATATCACAGATAGTTCTCTCCATATTATAGACAGGTACCAAATGTCCAAAAGATGTCTGCATTGTAGTAATCCCTTCTCCATGCAGTTCCTTTTTAATTGTATATACCTTAATACCATCGTCTTTTAGCTTTGACGGATTGTATCCGGTCTTTACGGTAATCTCATACTCCAGTGGTTCTCTATCTGTCAAATCATGTAAAAAGAGTGCTGTTTCATGAGAAAATACTGCCTGCTTGCATCGAAGATGCACCAAATACATCACATCCGTCCATGTGTTCTTTGTGGCATAAACGCCATGTGAAATTTGCTCCATATCATTTGCTTTTACATATTGGTAAAGTGCCGTTTTTGAAATCCCCACATCTGTAATCTGTGATGTCTGAATCATTCCACCATTGGCTGTAATCAGTTTTTCAATTTGTTCACTCTGTTTCATGCCATTACTTCCTTTCGTACTAATATTGTATTACATATTAGCACGAAAGGAAATACGTCCTAAATTATTTTCTTTAACGAAAAAGAGAAACCTTTGCATCAAAGATTTCTCCATAATGTCCGAAAACTGGTTTCGTTATGGTGCTTTTCCACCCAATCGCAGGCCTCTCACCTGCTCGGCTTTATTATCCTCTATGCTAAAGAGTAATTGCAAAGTTTTAACGTTGCCAGTACAACGGAAGCAAACACCTTATGCTTCGTGTCCTGTTGTCAGGAAGAGTTTTCTCTCTTGGTACTTATATTATGATCACGATTTCAGAAAATATCATCCCTTTCATCTGGTTCCAGACAGTAATTGTCAATTATCATGTCTTTTTTGTGATCCATTAACAAATAGTGTCTGTCTGATGCTAGGAAAAGATATTCTGCGTGCCATATGTAATGATATCTTTCTTGATTCCACCCCTAAGAATGGGGCATTTCTGCGACAATTTTCCGGATACATTTTAAGATTTCTGCACCCGGCTCCCCATAAGGCAGATATTCCGTATAAGGCTGAAAAGCATTATCTTTGATCGAAACTCCGGCAATTGCTGCCGCCCACATGCATCCAAGGGCATATCTCCCATAAAGATAATGCATATGGAAACCGTCACGACAGATCGAACGGTCTCCTTCTTCCTGAAAATAAGGTGTTTTGCGAAGCTTCTGAATCATTTCTCCGCAGGGGATCAGCTGCAACTGATATTTTCCGGCCATAGCAGTATAGGCACTTTGCAGCCTGTCAAACATTTCCTGTTGATCCCTGTTATATCTGGCAAAGCTTTCATGGTCACTGGACTTCTCATACGCCCAGGTTTCATGGAGAAATAACCTGGCCTCAGGTGCATTTTCCCGAAAATAAGCCACTATTTTCCCAAGAAAAGGTTCATAGGTATCCAGCCAGCCACTGTCATGGCTTGCCTGCTGCGTAACGATGACATCCCATTTTGCCTCTTTCAGCACTTCCTTTACGGTTACTCGCCTGTCGGTTTTGGTTCCGTTAAACTGGAACTGATACTCTCTTGCGTTTTTCTCTATATTGCGCCAGTGCTTCTCCAAAGAGCAGCCGCCGATATACAGATTAACCACCTGGTTCTCAACACCTGCTATCTCCAAAATCTGATGCAGATAATAAGTCGCATCCTCTGAAAAGCTGTTCCCCACTGCCAGTATTCTTAGCATGATCTTCCCTCCGTGAAAAATTATAGATACTCATATATTCCTTGTATTGCATCTGCAATATTCATCTTATCTTCCAGCCTGATTCTATTTATCTTTTTGTAACCTCGCACGGACAAATCGAGCAAAGCAAGCTTCTCACACTGTACATAACCTTCCACTTCCGTTGTTGAAATTAAAATATGCAACGGTTCCTTCACAGAATCGCTCAATATAAGGCAAGCAATTATTTCACCGGAAGTATTAAACAATCTTTGCTCACTATCAGCACCGGATACATCACACTGACCGCAGCCGGCAGAAAACGTGCAGAAGATGTATTAGAATGGCATACGCTGCTATTTCCATTCCACCTCTATACTGTGGAGCATAGTCGTGTTCTGCCAGCCGCCCGTTCCTGGCGTTCCCGTATGCCAGACTAAAATTCCACCCTCCTGATTTCCCGATACTTCCGTCTCCAACCGCAATTCATGTGCATAACCTTTTTCCATCTGGCAAACAGGCTGAGGCGTATCACATTCAGCCGTAGCAGTCAGTGTTGTTCCTTCCAATCTGACCGTTACACAAAAACCGGTGAGATAACAGGAAACCATCTGTAATGCCGTCAGATATCTGCTCTTTCCGTCTCTGTATTCCACCAGTGCCATTGCCACTGCATCGGAAGCTTCCTTTACGCGGATTACACGCAAAGCATATCCTGTCAGCTTTTCTGTATGAAACTTGATTCCAAAATCCATGTACTGTCCTGTACTGCCAAACCCCTGGCACGCCGTCTTTGCCGGGTCAGCCTTTACCTTAAGGCTCATATCACCATACTGTTTTAGGACAGGCGTAAACCGAAGTCTGGCGCCCTGGGTATTCTGATAGAATCCCACACCCTTACTTCCATTGCCTGTCTCCCCATATTGCCAGGCAGGAATACTGTTATTCATCTCCCAACTTCCAAAGGTGGACGAGTTAATCTCTATGTCGATTGGTCTTGCACAATCCAGAGTCCAGCTTCCGTTCCTTAATTCCGGCTGATTTTCATCCGGTAATTCAGAAAAATCTGTAAATAAATACTTCTCATCCACTTCGCCCTCCGTCACAGGAAACGATGTCATAACCTCTTTGGCAGTTCCCGCCAAACCTCCAGAAAGCCTAGGAATGATGACTGCCTTGATATATTTTCCGATATCAGCCGCTGTGAAACGATAGCTTCGAAGCGGAATACCCCTTTTTGTCACAGCGCAGAGTACAGCCCCCGTTCCCGTTTCAGTATCACATCGATACCAGGAAATTTCCGACGCATCAGTGCGCTCTTTGGAAGACAATTCATAGGAAAGCGTCACACATCCTATTTCTCTTTCCTTTTTCATTACAGGTTCTCCCGACAGTTCCGGTGCAGGCAAGCGGAAGGGTTCCACAGAAATTGCAACCGAAGCCTCCAGACCGCTCTCCGTACACCCATGAACCACAATTTGCTTCACCTGTTCGCTGCGATTGCAGTCTGCAATCCGGCAAGAGCGCTCCGATTCCGGAATCAGTTCTGCATAAACCATATCGCTTTTCTCCAGGAAAAAGTCAACCCGCTCTTGGCATTCCTCTCCCGAAAAGAGGTATACATTTGCGGTCACATGAATCGTTTCTTCTCCAAAGGCAATTTTTTCCCTGTCTGTATGCAACTGCATAAAAGTCGGAATTCGCAGTTTCCCGGCTTTTTTCGAAATGCTCGGTTCTCCCGGAGGATTCCATCCCTTACTGCCGCCCAACAGATTTTCAATATTGATATATCTCTTTTCCTCATATTCGAAAACATATGCTTCCAGCGCTTTCTTACCCTGAAGCTGTACTGTTTCTTCGCTGTCGTCACCTCCAAGAGTGACCGGCTTTCCGTTTTGAACAACTCCGTACTGATAACATTTTAGTGAGGGCAACGGATACTTGGTCCAGCCAACTCTCACAGGTACATTTCCCTCTGTTTCATAGCGACAATCAATCAAAGCGACCTGTCCGCCCTCCTTGGTAAGATACTGTTCTGCCTCTGTTCCCATGGTCTTAATTTTGCTTCGGAAAATACAGTCAATAAACACAGCTCCCGTTCCTGTTGCCTGATAAATGGGGCGATTACCATAAAAATCAAAATCGCATCCCACATACACTGCATTTCCGTTTAAAGCATCATCTGTGCTCTCAAAATGACACTTCCGGTACAATGCGCGTTTTGCCCCACAAACGGGCACCAGATTTAACCGACTCACAAAACGGCAATTGTCGGCACAGAGTTTTTCTCCTTTCTGAAAAGCAAGCTGCGCCTGGGTGACAGTCTCCGTTCATATACATGACAGTAGGATTTTTCGGACTCCCTTCCGAAAGTTCACGACCGGCAAAGGCCTCCCGGATATCACAGTAGGCATGCGGATGCCAAGCTGCCTCTTCCCGGGAAAGACTGCCATCCAGCAAAAGCGTGTGTTCATTCAGTTCCCTGTATTCTCCCTTATATATAAAACCCTGTTCCTTCCAAATGATGTCCAACTTTAGTTCCTCTCGGTCATAGTATCTTCCTGTTTACTATCAACAATTCCGTTTTGGCACAACCGTGTCACATATATTACATAGGTAACACATAGCATCACTGCTGCCCCACACCATGCTGAGACTTCTGCAATGGCCACTCCCTGAAATCCCATCCGGGGTACCAAAAGGAACCCAGTGACCACACGCATTACAACCTCAAGTACTCCCGAAAGCATTGGTACAAATGTTTTACCCAATCCCTGACATGCATTTCTGGTGACAAAAAGCCATCCTAAAGGGAAAATAGCAATCCCTGTAATGAAAAGGAATTCCCTGGTATAAGATATGACAATCGGATCATTTAACATAAGCCTTGTCAACGTCTCCGGAATAATCAGCTGAACCAGACAAATAGGAATATTGATTAACGTAGACAGTAAGATGCCATCCCATACTCCTCTTCTGATTCTATTTATCTTATTTGCGCCGTAATTCTGACCTGTGAAAGTGAGTACGGCAAGTCCTACTGCTCCTCCCGCCTGTTCAAAAAGGCTGCATAATTTCATACAGGCTGCATATGCCGCAACATAAAGAGTTCCCATGGCATTCACGAAATATTGCAGGATCATTCCTCCAAATGCCGTGACAGAATTCATGACTGCTACCGGCATACCCTTAAGCATGAGATACTTTACAATATTCGTTCTGATTTTCCAGTCTGATGCCGTGAACTGCAGCTCTTTTATTCTGCGTATATAAAGATAACAGTACAGCAAAGAAAACACCTGTGCCAAAACAGTTGCAAGAGCAGCACCTGATACTCCCATTTCCCCCGGAAATACAAACAAAACATCCAATATGACATTGATAATGGAAGATAAAATCATCGCAATGAGCGGGACTCTGCTATTTCCCACACAGCGCAACAAAGTCATGGCAAAATTATTACATACTGTTACTGTGCTGCCAATCAGAATGATTCTGAAATAACTAATTGTATCCTGCATCATATCCTGAGGCGTATTCAGAAAAGTAAATAAAGGTCTCATTGTTAACAGACTAAGGATTGTAACAAGAACACCGATTCCAAGACAAATCAGCACTGACATAGCTGTTTCCTGTCTCATTTTTCCATAATCCTGTGCGCCAAAGGATTGTGAAATATAAATTCCAAGCCCACCTGTCAGCCCAATCATAAATCCAAGGATAAAGAAATGCACGGAGCCGGTATTCCCCACAGCCGCCAATGCTGCATCTCCTATACCTTTTCCAACAATAACCGAATCTACAAAATTATAAAATTGCTGAAAAAAATTTCCTGCCAGAATCGGAAGAAAAAACTGAACAAGCAGTTTCATGCAATTTCCTTCCGTCATTCCTTTTGTTGCTGTCTTTATGTCAATCACGTTCCTTCCTTTTCCTGTCTATTTTCCGCTTCATTGGTATATTATCACGCTCTTTTCTAAGTTGCAATCCATTCGATCCCTCCATTCCAAACATTTTTCTCGGCTATGGACTTATTTGTATTTCTATGGATTTTTCAGTTTTGGCACTCACAGAAATTTTCCAGATATTCGTCCACTTTTTCCGTGTTTACCAACACTGATGTTGTATCATAAAAGTTGACAGCCTATATAGCAAAAGTAAAACCATCCGGTAAAAAGGCTGGTGGACAGAACGGACATCAGGGGACACATTTAGCGGTAATAACAGCTCCGGATAAAATAGTCAAACATATGCCTTCCGCATGTGAAGGGTGCCCACATTATCAGATATGCAAGGGCACTGCATTCTTTTATGTTTTCAGTAAACCAAGATTGAGAACTACAAGTAACAACAATTTCTTCATTACCCAATTTTGTATTATTAGATATTTCTGATAAGCTATCTAAAAACATTTTTTCTAATTGTTCTAAACTTATCACATTAGCAGGTAAAAAAGAAAAAATATCTAATACTTTATATTTACCCATGTAAGCCACCTATCCCTCAGCTCCGCAAGCATTATTTAATGCTACAGTTTTTAAATACTGACATCTATTGATTTCTTCACAAAACCGCTTCCGCTATTTGCAAGTGTACTTTCAACAGACTCTCTTGTAATGCCATCCAATACCCCAAACGGAACTGGCTTTCCAATCTCCCACTTTGGATCAGCTTTTCTTGCGGCATCCAAGAACGCCTGCCGATATGCACGCTCATACTGCTGCATAGTATATCCTGCCGCCAATCGGTCATTTTTCTGTACCTTGTGATACATATTCGTATACACGTCTGAGCGTTTTGTCGTGTCTCCATTCAGTACGCCGTTTTCACGCAGAAATTCTTTCTTTGTTTGTTCAAACATCTCATCCTTGCTACTCTCAGGAATGGTAATGATACGTTTCCGGCTACCTTCATTTTCTTCTGTCACCAGAAGTCCCGCCAGTCCTGTCGTCGGGTCAATATAATCTCCGTCCTTGTCGTAACTTTTCATCAGATTTTTAATACCTTGAATGTTTCCATACATTGCCCCATTTGCATTTGACATCATCTGTTTTATTGCCGCCTTATATTGCTTGCTGTTCGTATCAATGCCCGCCGCCCTTAACTGTGCCTGTACAGAACTGCTGTTTAACTGCGACAACTGAAAGCTACCTATAGCACTTGCACCTTTTGTGCTTTTTGTTCCAAACATACTGTGAAATAAAAAACTGTAATCTGTTATTTTCGACATAACCTCATCCTCCTTGAAAAATTTAATATGAAATCCGTTTCACTCTGTTTCTCCTATATCTTATTTCTTCCATAAGTTTCAGGTTAACATCCACAACATTTACTTTACCGTCATTGTTTGCGTTAAATCTATGCCCACACCAATCTTATTTCAATATACCAACTATATATGTCCTTCCCGCCTTGATGAGATTTTCGGCAAACCGCTCTGGTACTTTCTCTGGCTCATACACTTTACCATCACCAATACCTAAACGTTGTTTCGTTTTTTGAATATCATTTATCGCATTGATTTGCTTGATGTTCCATTCTTGATATTTTTTTCCAAATCTACTTTCAACAAACTCATCAAATTCTTCTTGCAGAATAGCTAACTCATCTTCCATGCACTTATCGACTATTTGTTGCACTAACTGACTATAAAATTACCACTACCCTAAACTCTTTCTCATCACAGTCAAATGCAATTCTGCCATCGTATTTTTATAACACCGCTTCCGCATTCTTCAAACCAATGCCATGTTACATCAGCACATCCGGCAGACAGCTCTATTTCATTGTTGCAGGAACTGCCCTGCCCGTCCTCTGTGGCTTATTAGGGATAATTTTCTGCTATGCCTTGGCATCAAAGCTACTCTGCATATTATCCACATTTACCGTCTCTTCACTTGCCAGCGGAATCCCTCTCTTTGCATTCCCCCATGCTTCATTGTAGATCATGCACATTTCCGTCTGTCTGGATGCCTCCGCATTGGTGGTATACATCGTCCACCCATTATTGGAATAAGTCGCGACCATCTCCCCATTCTTATCGTAAAACTCTATGTAATCGCTGTTGCCTGACGGCAATTTCTGATATTTCACTTTCCCTTCAAGCAGCGTTGCCACAAAATCTATCGGCTTTAGCACATTCTGTCTGTTTCTTGAAACAGCTTTTAGCCCGGAAGTGATGATTCCTTTTCTGTCTGGGGATACTTCTGATGTGTAGCTTTTCATCAAACTGTTAAATCCTTCGGATTTGTTTTGGAACTGCCCTTTTTCAAAATCCTCATAAGCTTGTTCCCTGATCTGCTTCCGGTATTCTTTATCACTGACACCGCTTTTCTTTTTAGAGAAAATATATTTGTCATTGAAGTCCGGCAGATGGATACCACCTATACTTCCTGTTCCTGAAAAATATCTGTTCTGCAATGAACTGTTGGATAAATTAACCCGCATTATTCCACCCTCTCCTGTAAATTACCTAATCTGTTCAGCACTTCATACATCCGGCCATTGCCAAATATATAATTTTGCAAAACAAGCGGCTTCCCCACCTGCCTGCTTTCCCGGTACAGCTTCATATAAGCATCCTTCGCTTGATAAAAGCTGTCTTCCAATTCTTCCATCTCTTTTGTTGGCATTTCAAAAATTTTCCCCTGAATGACCTGCCCCTGGGCTGCTATTCTTGCACAGGATTTCTGCCATGCCGCTTCCTGCTCAAATTGTATATCCAGCCACTCTATCTCATCTTCTTTTGTCAGCGGCGTCCCATCTACCTTATAATACTGTTCATTTTCATAGCGCTGTTCAATTTCAGAATACAGCCTTGCATAACTCAGCCCACAAGCATTCACAACATCCGAATAGCCATACTGCCCTTTTTCTTCCCTGATTTCCTTTAATATTCCAGCTCTCATATCGCTGAGTGATGCCGCCGACTGCACCACTGTATGCTTAATTTTATCCATTAAGATTTCCCTGTTTTTCGATAATTGGGAAACTTCTAAGGAATCCCTATGAAATACTTTCTGGTATTCACTTTGACTTCCCTGAGATTTCAAACATTCTCTATTAGGTTTAAAGCCATCCTGCAAATGTACAGGATAATTGGAAATACTAATTGACATACATTTTTCTCCTCGTATGATTGACCATTTACTAATCCTGCCATTTTAGACAGTCCACTGCAAAGTTGTTTTTATGTAACTGCCTGCTCGAGCAGGTAAGCGTACCGCCCCTTGCCAGGGTAAACTTCTTTTCAGCAAGATTGCTGTTTCTCCCCTCCGTTGCTCCCCTGCAGATATCCGTCCGGCTTGTTGATAAGCGAAGTCAGGTCAATCGTCCTCCCAAAGCAGTCCACGCCTTCAGCTTTATTACTCTTTCAGTAATAATCATTGAAAACTTTTTCATTTTCCTTGATAACTTTATTGAAATTCTGCTTCACGGCAAATTTCTTCGGATTCCAATGGATTACTTGGTTTGATAATGATACACCATTCATTACACTATACCTCACTGCCTGTCGCGGTTTCCGTCATAACATTTGCGTCATAAGCATTGGAAGCCATCGCTATCTGCCTCTTACTGCTCCATGCCTTTGTCAGCCTGCTCCTCTCCAATTCCTGCTTTGCAATCTTTTCTTCCAACGCCTCCTGCTGAAATTCCTTCATCTGCGCCCGCTTTTCCAAATATTCTTCCAGCAGTTCCTTCTGCCTTGCCTTTTTCTGCCGTCCGGCATCAGTTCCCTTTGCGGAGGAACTCCCGGAATAACCGTCATTCTCCTTCATGCCCTGCGTATAGCCGTAACATTTCTCATATGTGTCATCTATATGCATATATGATATTTGTGGAATATAGTTTCCAAAATTAACTGCCTTATTCTTCGCTAAAGCGTCTAATATTTTCTTCTCATATTCCGGATCAGTCTGCATTCTTTTATAAGCGGCATCCGTAATATCTATAATATCATTTCTATTCCGCTGCGATGGATGTGTATATAATGAATTCATCTTTTCATTAAAATACTCCTTGTATTCCTCCAAGGTCATATCTTCCGAGGAAACCTGACTTTTGTCTGTGACCTTTTCCGCAAATCCCGCTTGTTTTTCCTCCTTCCTCAAACCCATGTAACTCTTTGCTGTTTCATAATAACTGCCATAAACTGAACCTACATCCATTACTACATTCTCCTTCCTTTTTCATATTTTTTTATTTTATTTCCTTCTGCTGCAGCATTACTGTGACTTTAAACACATCGTTTTTTATTTTGATATCCATATCTCCAAGATAATGGTCTGCCACATTCTTTACATTTTTTAACCCTATTCCATGCTCCATCAAAATATCCGGCAGATCGCTCTGTTTCGTTGTCATCGGGACGATACCTCCATCTTCCCATATCACTTTCCCATCAAAGCTGTTTTCCACTTCAATCAGTAGGAAATGATTCTTTTTCTTTAAAGTCAGATTGATATATCGCTGTTCCTGCTCCAGTTTCTCGCAGGCTTCTATGGCATTGTCTAAAAGGTTATTCAGAATGATACCTATATCAAATGCAGAAATTGTGTCTGTTTCCCCCAAGTTAAATTTTACTTGAAACGAAATACCTGCATTTTCCGCTTTCTGGTATTTATCATTGATAATCACATCTGTGACCGCATTTCCTGTATTGAATTTATAGTCCATAGTCTGTATGGTTTCATCCAGTTTTTCGATATAATTCTCTACTTCATCATATTTCTCACTTGCCACCAGCCCTTTTATATTCGTCATATGGTTTTTCATCTCATGCCTTACTCTGCGAATGCTCCCGTAGAAGTTCTCTGCTTCTTCCAGTCTCTGCTTCATGGCTTTGACCTGTTGTTCTTCCACAAAATGTTTCTGCCGTTCTTTTTGAAGCTTCCTGTAATTCTGGTAGATGTATATTGCCGAAATTTCCCCCACATAGATAAGAACCGCAATTATCGGTAATTTCCACAACATTTCCTGCTTGTCATCATACAACAGAAAAACTCCACCCTCGATTTGCACTACGGAAAGGTCTACGCTTATTCCTACAATCATACTCCCTACAATATTCAGTACTGAAAGGAATATCGTTTCCTGCCATCTCAGCATAAACGGTTTCTTTACGATTTTTATCACGACACCTGTCATAATCAGTAATACCAACGTGTACGATAAAAGCAGGATGCCCATACCTATCGCCATACCCAGATAAACCCGAAATATATATTCCTCACTCAGAACATCCAACCCTCTAAATATGCTCTCCACTGTACATTGATAAATACTGTCTGCAATCAAATAACTTAACGCATGAAAATTGTAAAACAGCAGCAGTATGAATACCGCCTTTTCCAAATGTTTTTGGTATTTGCAAAAACAATATCCCAACACAATGACAGCGGACATTGTATATCGTATTACCCCCGGCTTTTCCAGCCATAGCCCCATGCAGATATTCATCACTGCCAATATTCCTGCAACAATCCATATCCCTTTCTCCCACCGAAAAAATACATTCCACAATACCAGAAAAAGAACGATTTGCAGAATAATAGGATAGATTTCAAAAAGCTTGCGAATGATTTCATATGTAACCTGACTCAATTATCTTTCCTCCAAAATGTATTCCAAATAACGCTTTACAAAGTCCTGATATTTATACTTGGATATCAGCAGACTGTCCCCGTTTCTCATTTTCACCTCTGTCCGGTCATATCGTTCCACATATTTTATGTTAACCAGATACCCTTTGTGTATACGGAAAAAATCCGGCTTAAGCTCGCTTTCCAGTGAGCTGATCTTGTCATAATATTCAATTTTTTCATGCCGCAAATACAAGGTCACTTTTCGATTACTGCTTTCAATATAGTAAATATCATCTGCTGAAACACTTCTTGTTCTATTTCCATTCCGAACTAATACTTCTTTTGGTTTTTCCTTTTTCTTTGCCATCAAATATTGATACTCCCGTATGGTCTGTGCAAAAACCTGCTCAAAATTGCTTTCCTGAATCGGTTTTACAATATACTGAAAAGCATTAACGGAAAAAGCCTCCTGCATATATTCCGGATATCCCGTTACAAATATCAGAAGCGGCAGGCTTCCCCACACTGCTTCTTTCTTGCTTTCCATCTGGCTCCTGAGCTGCTTTGCCACAGTCATTCCATCCTCATCTCCCATAGAGATATCCAGAAAAAGTATGTCTATTTCTTCTGCATTTGTCTCATCCTGAAACTCCAATAATTCCTTGCCCGATGAAAACTCTGTTATCTTACAAAAAGGTTCCTGCTTCTGTATCAGCTTGCGTATGTAAATGCGTATATTTTCCTCATCATCGCAAATTGCTATGTTCAACTGTTCCACCTCATTTTCATGGCTCATTATCAAATATGGATAACATCATCTATTGTTCATTTATATTATCGGCAGATTTCTTTCTTTAAATTCGGAAATGTTGTGACTGGACTTCTGAATGTTGCGACTGGACTCTAATCTTCCCGACAATTATCATCTGAATTGATTTTCTCCATCCGTAACCTTGCCTGTTCCCTTTGTTCGTCACTTAACCTTCTCGGCTTACGATAACCACATAACAGGAAAAAGCAGATAGATTGCTACCTGCTCTTTCCATAAAACTTTACAAACTTGCTTCCTGACTCTTGGTCTTTGGTTTTTCCGGTTCTTTCTTCTGCTGTTCCGATTTCACTTTCATCTGTGACAGCTTTTCCTTGACGGATACCCTGCTCTTTTCTTTCTCTTTTTCCTTTCCGGTATCCAGTCTGGCACAGACCTTATCCAGCTTCGCTACTGCACCGTCAATCCGCTCCACCTGTTTCTTTAAGGCTGAGATATGCTTCTTTACAGGCATATTCAGTACCCTTGTAAAGGCAACGCCCTCTTTTTCGTCCGACACTTCCTTTGTACCTTTTCCAGTTAAGAGCCTTCCCACGTTGGCAACGCTGTTCCCGATCTGCTTGAACTCATCCCCAATGCTGTCGATCTGGTTGGCAGTCTTTTCATAACTGGTAAGCACATCCACCATCTTCTCCCGGCATCCGGAAAGCACCGACTGCACACCAGAAATTCCTTTCTGAAGAACCTTATTCATTTCCTCCCTTCCCTTTTCCTTAAAGGCGGTTACTGCCTGTGCTGCGGTGTCAATCAAATGGTCTTTCAGTTCCGATAAACGTTCTGCAAGACTGCTTACCTTCTCCTGAAGGTATGACACCTTATCCAATAGCTGACTTTCCGTTGCTTTCGGCTGCCTCTCCTGCATCTTTTCAAGCTGCTTTCGTACTTCTTGCAGTTCGTCCACCATAGCGGAAAGCTGCAACTGCATCCCGGCGATATACTGCAAGACCTCCATAAAGTCCTGTGAATGCTCTTTCATGCCCTGCTGTTCCAAAAGCTCCATGAACTGTTTCATAACGTCCATTTCCCCTGTGTTCTGTTCTTTCTTTGGTTCGTTTGCTTCCATAGCACCCTCCTATAAACTTTCTTCTTTTCCTTTGCTCTTTGTGACTTCCGGTTTCTCCGGCATCTTCTGATCGGATATTTTCTGCTTCATCTCGGCAAGTTTCTCCTTGACGGATACCCGCCCTTTAGAACCGTCTGCTAACATCCGCTCTTTGTCATGCTCTGCGATACGCTCCGACATCAGGAAACTTGCAACAGGCTTTAACGGTTCATCAGCCACCGCCTGTATATCTTCCACCCTGTCCGGCTCGCCTTCCTGCGCCTGTGTGCTATGCTCTCCGGTTTCGTCCTCCGGCTCATCATCGCCCATATCCAACGCATTATCGCCCTTTTCGTCCATGTTAAGAAGCGCATTTAACTCTGCAAGGCGCTCTAGCTTCTCCGACAGTTCTTGCTCCTGTGCAAAAGGTTTTGTGACTTCCACCTTTGCGGTTTCAAGCTGATGTTCCACGTTGGAAAGCTTCTGCTCCACATCTGCCATTTTCCCGGTCATTCCCTCTAACGCATTGGAAAGTCTTTGCAGATTTCCAAGCGGATCGGCTCCGATTTCCACCTCATGGCTCAGGCTTCCTTTTAAGCTGATCGTAAACTTGGAGAAGAACGAGTCAAAGGACACGCTCATCTTAAATCCCTGAAATTCCCCGATTGTGACCGCCATGTTTGGCTGTTTGGCGCTGCGGCACATATCAATTAAAGCCGCACCCGCTTCCTTTTTGTCCGTATAGGTACGGTTGCCTATCTTCATGGAAAAAGCGGTCTTTCCACGCTCGGCTTTTTCCACGGCGTTCCATAGGGTCTGGCGGTCTGCGTA
>OGDS01001164.1_pt1 | contig 21918 bp, 11 predicted proteins | sample 1570351 | NCBI WGS metagenome assembly OGDS01 (sample SAMEA2581974, study PRJEB24529) | metagenome | biome: Human gut stool | place: China | collected 2011
ATTGTCCTGGCACCATAAATGGGGCCGAGACAATAAATAATATTCACACATTATTATTCTAATATTCCGCCTATCTACTTTAATTTGAAATCCAAGTCATAGTCTAGCATTTTCAATGCCTATGCTATCAACATTCTTTTCCTTCAATTAAATAGACGTTGTCTGCTAAAACAATCAAGATACAACGATTTTACTGTTCAATCTTTTTCTGTATGAAATGTTCAATAACATTATTGAACATAATGTCATCAAATTTTTCTCCGGAAAATACGTTATCACAAATTTCTATTAACCAATCGACATCTTTGAACGGAAGCTTGTTCTTCAATAAACGAAGCATTTCCGCAATGTTGGGCTGAATATCTTGCGTTTGATCTGCAAGATAGCACGCATCTTCTGGTTCCGTCAACAACTCCACAGATTTAGAATATATCCATAGTTCTTCTGCAATATCTCCTATTGGAAACTCATCGACATCGGTGACTTTTTTTTCAGGCAAATCATATTTTTCACTAAAGCAGTCAAGCATTTGTGCCGTCACATCCACAGGATATGGATGTAATAATTTATCAAGCGATGAATAATTTTCTGATTCAATTGCCTTCTTGACATCAACAAGCATCTGTCGAGGGAACTGTAAAGCAGCAGAATTTATTTCTTCAAACTCGTTAGCGGATAATATGACTAGATAATCAAAGGGAGCATCAGAAAATGCGATACAACCCAGAAGCCATTCGGTTAAATTGCTTTCCGATGCCATATCAAAATTATCAACTATAATTGGATAATAGCTCAACATATCAATGGTATAAATTTTATCAGGAAAATGAATCAAATACTTGGATTTTAATGCCAAAAATCCTTCTTCTGCGATTTTTCTTTCATCTCGACAATACCCATCATACCAATTCCTAATTTGATATTTATTAAAATACTTATTTGGCGAATGTGCCTGATAGTATCTACAGCACATTATTAGTCGCTCTATATTTTGCGTTTCCATAACACAAAGAACCATCTGTCTTTCCTGAAAACCAAAATCAATTGCAATTTCTGCAAAGTAATTCTGCATCGTTACAAGAGAACTTTGAGCTGTTATGAGGTTTACCATAGCCAATCTTTGTTTTTGTTCTTCCTTAGCAAGAAAACCCGCAAACTGATTCATAAAGTTTTGTATGCTTTGAAAGTATTTATTCTTTATTTTTCCTAATCTCTCAGGCACTGTAGCTTTTTCTTCAAAAGGACGATCTTCCTTAGGATATCGTTTTTCACCTGTGGTAATTAAGGCGAAGTCTTCACGAAGTTTATCTACTTCCCCTGCCAAGCCCCCTAATGTTTTTCCGCTAAGAAGTTTATAAATACAGGCACAGCACTTATCTGCAAGCAAACATATATGTTCTCTCACATCAAACCAGTAATTTAACCATTCTGTCACGGTATCAAATTCGTAATTGCTCATAATGGTCTTGTTCCATAGCGACGTAAGATTCTGATGAAACATGATTACAATGTTTCTAATGGACATTTCTTTATGTGCATCGTCGGGAACAGGATAAGCCGCGAGCAAATCAACTGTCGGCTTGAGTGCATCCGCGCAATACAAATCAAAAATAGGCAAGGCTTTGCAAAGGAGTTTCAACCTTGAGACGCTCTGCTCATTTCCCGTTTTAATATTGTGCAATCGAAGGATATATTCAATGTGAATCGCATTTTTTTCGGAATCAATAAATACCCTATGTGATCTGGTCCACTGCTTGAGGTACGTAAGAATACTCTTAAGATTTCGTTCCACAAATTCCATATATTTCTCTCTGTTCCCGCAGTAGGAGAGATACATCAGCGTAGAAATGCACTCCAGCGTCAATTTTTCCGGCTTGCTCCAAAGATCGTCCAGAGAAAATCCGGCCGACACATTCCACTCCGGATTGATGTTATAGATCCACTCAGAAATGGAGGCATAGGCCGTGATGTCCTTTATTCCGTCAAAACGAAGGGGGCGCAGTTTCCTATATAGACAACCGCAGAAAACATAGACATACGTATCCTGCAAATGGCAGGCGGGAATACGCTCCCGCAATCGGCAAAGATATTCTATATTCTTATTATCCGGAAAAGTTTCCCGCATTTTGTCCAGCGTATCCATCGACACACCGAAATCCTCGAATACAGCAAAGGGGCACATTTCGGTCGATATAAGGAAAAGTCCACCGTGGGCATCTGCATCGTCAAACGCGGCCCGGTTGGAAAGGAAATACTGCATCACACACCCTGAAAAAAGCCCCTGTATTGCAGAAGTATAGTTCGAAAGGTCTTTTTCATCCCATAGGCTATCGACCGCATCGCGGAAAAACGTCTCTTTGTTTAGGGTAAACTCCGGCAGATGAGAAAACAGTATCGGTAAATCCGCTTTGTCCGCCATTTTCATAACTGAAATGGCGGTATTGTCAATTGGTAGGAATTCATGCAGCCTCTCAACAACATGCTTTGACCGAATGGGATGCAACCCCTCAATATACCCGCTCTCTTCATTTACATGCACAAGGAACTCGGATTCCATACTTTTTAAGAGTTCCCCAAAATCAGAGCCAGAGTCTTCTGTCTCGTTTGAACAAAGGTTAACAACAGAAAGCCTAACTCCGCAAATATCTGCAAAACACACTTTGCGTAGAATTTCGCATTTTGCTCTTCCAGAAGACGACCGTCCAATTTCGGATATTTGTGTGCCAATTCTTTCTGCCATCATTTCGCCATGCGTGAGCAGATAAACATACTCGATAAGCAACTGTTTTTCCGCAACTTTCTTCCATGCACCCCGCCAGTCTGTTATGCTCGGATGAAGCTGCTTCGCCTCTTTGAATCGGCGAAACATTTCAATAGCTTCCTTTTCTTCCAGGACCGGCTTAATAACGTTTACGGATTGAATGTTGCTCAAATCGCCGCTATAATGATACCAATCAATCTCCCGCGAGGTAACGATCAATTTATAGTGACAACGCAATTCAGACTGCAGTAACGAGGTAAGCCGATTCCATTGACAGAAATGCTGATCCAGATTGTCAATCAGAATCAAAACCTTTTCACCAAGTTGAATTCTCGCTTTGAAGTATTGGACGATATTTCCAAGTTCCTTGACCTCATCACAACACAGCAACTGGTATGGGATATATTCATCCCGGAGAAGATACGCTGCCCGCAGGGCCAGCGTAGTTTTTCCCTGTCCGCTGGAAGCCTTCATAACCGTAACTGTGTTTTCACCGACGGAATAGATCACTTCTTTCTCTAAACCCGGTCGTTCGACCGGAACGCCGCTTACGATATCTTCCGGCGTTGCTTTCTTTCCCTCATAAAAGCTGCGTCCTCCGTCAAGGCCCGCCTTCGTGTAATCCAGCTTTCGAATCCAGCTGTGTGCAGGATTCTGAGGCCCCTTGCTAATGTCTATCCGGACCGATTGGATCTGGGCATCCACTTCTGCTTTGGTCACGTAGGATCGCTGCTCCATTTTTTCAAAGCAAAGAATTTTTATGCTATTTGCAAACAGAGAAATATTGTCTGTCGTGATCTCGTAGGTTTGCACCAAAGCTTTTTCAATTGCAGCAGCTAGTGCCGATTTTTCAACTTTCTTAAACGACAACCGTGAAATGAACTGATCAAAATCATACAGGCTCCAATTCCAAGATGGGTTGTTACACCTGATATCGGAGATCACCTGCTTCCAATAGATGCGCGATTTTTCGTCAAGATTGGAAAAGAACAGCTTGCTTAGATTACCGGTCGCAACAGGAAAATCATAAACCAACTGAAACTTTCTTGCTGGATCTATCAAATAGGCTTCCAGGAAATTCTTAAGCACGCCAGCTAAAAAGCTAGCATCCTGTTTATTGATAGAATATTTCAGCTGTATATGAGTGATATCACTGCTATCATTTTCCTGTTTAATATAATCAATATCTTCGATTCCCTCAAGTTGAAAAGAAATGTTCGGGCTCGATGACGAAAGAATTAAGTAGCAAGAATACAAAAATTGATACGAGTAGCCTCTGAGTGCGATTTGTCCGCCATCTCTGGAAGCATTTAATTCCTGAATATTGGCTTTTGGAGCTGCAACTTTTTTGCCTTTCTTGTTTTTTCCCTTTCCCACATTCATCACCTTTCAATTTCTTATTATCAATGTGCAAGTTCAGCTAATCAGCACACATCAAATTTTCCAGTTCAAAACATTAAAAATTCCATTTCTACCGAAAAGTTAATGGTATTCAACAATTTCATAGTTTTATAACAAATGAAACAACTTAGATACTATATTAAAATCAAAAGAAAATCACAGGTTTCTTTCGGCAACTGTTATTATTGTAACAGGAGTACCCTTGAGATAATTATAAATTTCCAATATGCTTTTAGTAGATTTGCCAATCTCCGTAAAAGGCGATGCCGCAAGTTCGGCTCAAATCAGGAGCATTAATTTCCGTATTTATCGCTGCTCTGTATGCCGCCTCCACATTTATGATTGGAGATATATTACCTTTACCAATTTCTTGACTGGTAAACACCTCTCTAAAACTAGAGCTATCATAGCCAATCATACGAGAATAGGTGCACTCTTTCAAAAGTATCAGCTCAGCAAATGTATCTTTGTTTGGAGTATGCTTAATAAGCCCTTCCAGAAAGCCAATGTTCCTATGGGCATTGATCAGCAAAGCAGCCAATTCCTTGCCCCTTAATACATGTGCCCATGCATTAAGGGGCAGGAGTAAAAGAGTAAAATTTAAGGCTGTTTTTTTCCGAGCCTAACTTGCTAAATATAATCACCCGTGTAGGGCAACATCACATATGCCTCAATAACTAAAAGTCATCTTCAGTATATCATCGATATAGAGAATAGGAAAGCACTATTTCCGGATTTATTAAATATCAGGAAATAGTGCCATAAAAATCAGGAATAGAGTTCCATGAATTAGACACATAAAGGCAAAAATGCAAGCCTCTGTTTTGAATGTTCACAAAATATTTACATATTACAAGCAATCTGTCATGTATCAGCCAGCATCGCCTTTGTGATACCACGGCACTTGTCAGGAATACTCTTGAAACCTTTAAGAGCTTGGGATTATCCCAACAAACTGCCTTTTGTCCCCAAAAGGCGATGCTTGCTGGTATGTGTCATTTTTAACTAGGTTGTTTCAAAATCAACAAAGTTCTTATATATAGTTCCACAGTTGTTGCACTCAAGTGTTATCCATATCCAAGTAAAAGCATTATCTAGTTCGGTTATTTCAAGTTCCGCAAGTTCTTGAATATCAGGATATTCATATTTGATACCAACAGAAAATCCTCCATTTCGGCAGTTCCTGCAATCAATAGACTTAGTTTGTACATGTGTATATTGCTCTTTTCCACATTGCTCATACCCATCACAACTGCTATCAAATATTGAGATAACTTTACCACACTTTCTGCAACGAACTTCTATTACAGTTTTGTCATTTTCTGGGAACAGGCGCATTTTTGAAAACATACTGTGTTTTATTTCTCCAACAACAAGCACTTCAAAATCATGGTCATTACAGCATGTAAGTATTCCTTCAATTATGCTGTTATCGCCATCCCTTGTTTGACGTGTCGTTTTAAAATACGGTTGAATTTTTTTAGGAATCAATTTCATCCCCCCTTATTTAAACAATCTTCTAACCCAATTAACAATCTTTCCAACAGACCCCGGATTGTTTGAAAGCATGTTGGACATCTTGTTAATAATATAATTTGTGCTTTGCCTTGGACTCACAACTTCTACTAACTTATTCATACCGTTTTTAGCAATACCAATAACATCGGGTCGACTTGTTCCATTTAGCCCCATTGTCTTTAAGGCTTTGTTCACACCAATCTGCGAATACTGTCTCGATGCTGCCATTTTACCAGCTTCCATTTTTGTTGCTAGTTTATGCAGGGTTGATCCATGCGCATTTCCTACAACAGTTGTTGCGCCAGTAGCTATATTTAATCCCGCTGAGGCAGCTCCTGTTGCACCGCCTATTAATGTTCCAGACATAAACCCTGAACATGCGCCATCTAATGCACCTTGCCATCCTCCTGAAATGCCGCCTCCGATAGCTCCCATTACCGCACCAGAAGCACCACCAGCAATCGCCCCAGAGAGTGCAGCTCCGCATATCACCGCTGCTGCACCACCTGTACAAACAGTAGCTACTGCCAATCCTGCAATCGCAACAGCACCAACCGTAACTTTTAACCAATTAGGCATAGACCAGTTACCATTAACATCAAAGCGGTTAACTGGGTTATTCAAACAATACGCAAACAGATTATAACTTAGCGGACTACCATCTGCGCCGAGATAGTCTATATCGTCTGCATTAATAAACCGCCCAACCTCAGGATCGTAATAACGGCTGGATACATAGTACAATCCCGTTTCAGAGTCATAGTAATACCCACGATAGCGAAGCGGGTTGACATTGGCGATGTGAGTTGAATCTGTAATCGCTGTACCATTGGCATCGGTGACAGAAATTACATTGCCCCAAGCGTCATAGTTGTAGTTGGCAACAACCGTACCTGCACCGTCGTAAATGCGAATAACATCTCCGCGCCAGTTGCAGACAAAGTAATAGTCGGTGGTTGTACTGCCGTTCTTGTAGCGAACACCCGATGGATTTCCGTCGGCATCATAGAAGAACCACAGCTCTGTCGTGCCGAACTTCTCATACTGCAAGGTGTTTCCGACATAGTAGTACTCGTGCTTAACACCGTTGATCGTCTTTGATGTTCTCAGTCCGTCAACATCGTAGGTGTAGCTTGCAGTTACTCCGTTGCCGCTGAGCGTCGCCAGCTGTCTGCCGTTCTGCCAAGTGAGAGTGTAGCCTCTGTAAGACAGCGGATTGCCTATCTCATCATAGGTGATAGCCTGACCGTCATAGGAGGTCAGCTTGTCCTTCCAGTTGGTGTCGCCATAGCCGTAATTTACCGTCTTAGTAGCCGTGACACCGTCAAGGCTGCCCCATGTCAGAGGATAAGTTGTGACAGACAGAATGTTTCCGCCGTTGTCATAAGTATACACTTCCGTGCAGTTTTTGACAAGGTCATCTGCACGAACCAGCTGATTCAATTCGTCATAAGCGAACTGCTGCTGTTTGGTATATGCCGTCTCTGCAGTCTTGTGGCGGCGCGAGATCTCAGTAATATTTCCGTTGGCGTCATAGGTGTAACCATAGATATATTCGCTGATATGTTCCCAACCAATCTTCGTGGTGCGCGAATTGTTTCCGCGGTCTGACATCCAATAAACATACTGATGGTCTATCGGCGTAGTGGTATTGATAACTGTCCTGTTACGGCGAAGGATGGAATCATAAGAATATGTCGCAGTCTTGCCCGAGGGATACGTATACTTCGACGCAAGATTATCCTTTCCGTAATCAAATTTTTCGGTCATGCTCACTCCACCTGCAGATGAAGTAAACTTTGACACATTGTTGTTCATGTCATATCCGTACTCAGCGTCATAGATGCGCTTTTTGCTGCCGTTGAGCACGCTCTGTCGAACAAGTCTGCCTGTTGAATCATAAGTATACAGGAAACGCTGATTGTTTACAAGGTCTTCATGGGAATACAAGTTTCCTGTCGAATCATAATTCCATGTAAAGTTCTTCGTGCCGTTCTGCGATATTGACTTCATGTTGCCATACTCGTCATATGTATAGTCAACATAATCTCCGTTACCGTATGTTACTCGCTTGAGATCTCCGCTGTTATTCGCTCCATAGGTGTTTGTGCAGAGCACCTGCGAGCCGACTTTCGTCTGTGTAACATTGCCGAAGTTGTCATAGACAAATGAGTAATTGAAACCGTTATGGGATATGGTATTCAGGCGATACTTGTTGTAGGTATAGTTGTTCTGTATAGTCTGACCGTTTGAAAGTGTCTGAGAAACAGATGTCACGGCGTCGGTATTGGCATCGTATGCGTAGTTGGTTACATTGCCCTTTTTGTCCGTGTAAGAAGTGAGCGTACCCTTGGAATTATCATAAACATACGATTCGGTTCGCCCGTCCTGGTCGGTAGTAGCTGACACGAACGCTCCATTGGATGTATACGACGCACCTGTTTCAATATACACTGTCTCGCTGCCCTTAACGGTAAGAGCGGTGGGATTGCCGTTGTTATCATAGGTATAGCAGTACTTAGTTCCGGACTGACTCGTCGCCTGAGTCATATTGTGCCTTGAATCGTAAGTATATGTATAGCTATACCCTTTGGCATCAACCGACTTCGTAAGATTGTTATTGGTATACTCCATCGAGGATTTCTGCTGAGCGTTTGCCTTGACGGAGATCATATTGCCATCCTTGTCATATGTATATGACGGTGCTTCATCGCGTACAAGCTGAATATTATCGAACCAAGTATTGTTCGACTGCCTGTAGTTAATGAGATAGATTTTCATCGATGTCGGCGTTTTGGATGCCGTCGGATTCGCATCATCCCTTAGGGTAAAGGCACCCATGATATACTGCCAACCCATAACGGAGCTGTTATATTTAAACCACTTCAGACAACTCGTTCCATCACTATACACAATCTTTGCGGCAAGACTGACCTTGTTGTTCTCATTGCTTCCGCCAACCGGATTTGCATAGACCCAGCCGCTAAGAATATATGTATCATCAAGATTTTGTGCGGTAGCTCCGTCAAAATACAGAACCTGATTCATCTCCTTAGGAACCGTTGCAATGCTGCCGAATCGGAATGCATGTCCGGAATCCTTCGAATGGGCATTATCAACGGAATCGGTAGCATCGGTAAGATATCCGTTCCAATCTTCAGGAAGATACGCACCGCTCGACGCCTTTGAATAGCGTTCAAACGAAGAGTTATTTATCATATTGAACGGACCTGCGCTTGCACCTTCTTCAAGCTGCATTCCGTCAAACCAAGCCTTACCGGTAGCGTCACGGATCATTATATTACAGTTAACCTTTGTAGCATTAGACGGAACAAAGAATGAAACCGTGAGCCTCTGCCAGCCATTATTAATATTGGGATCGGTTGTTCCTATCAATGCTTCGGAAACATTGTCGACCGTACTACCGTCAGGAAGCCAATATGTTGCAAGTAGCTGCGCGCCATACGGAACAGCCGCGTCTCGCGGGACGATATTCTCCGTCTTGACCCAAGCTGAGAATGTATATGTTATTCCCGCTTTGAATTGTCCCGATGCAAGTGATTGGCAAGCCCTTGCTGCAGCTCTGTCGGAAAATGTCTTGCTGTCAATATAGTAGCTCCATCGGCCATATAGCTTCTGACGTCCTGTAACAAATCCGTCATAATTTGCAGTGCCATTCCACTGGAGTTTTGTCCATGAATTTCCAGTATCCGCACTACCGTCACGAAGATAGTTCCTGACATATTGACCACCAGACATCGACTTACTCAAGCGGTTAAGCTGTTTTATGTTGCTTGCATTGCTGTTAGGATTCGAAGCAGTGTATTCCGCGGCAGAAGCTGCAAGTGTTTTGCCATAGCAAGTGGCTTCTGAGCATACCGTTCTGCCGGCGTTGTCGAACTTCACCGTCGTATAGATATCATCGTTGTTGCCAAACACGCCATCCTTACCAGAAGAGCGTATAACGGTCTGTCCATATTGTGAGTAATCGAAAGTAATTGTCTGACCAGTCGAACCATTGGCGCTCTCAACAACTTTCGAAACTCGTTTACCGTTCTTCAAAGGTGTATATGTGAACTGAAGCTTATACCCATCGGGAGATGTGACAGAAGTCATTGCCCTGTCGCTGTCATATGTAAAGGTCGTTGTTTCACCGTCGGGATATGTTATGCTGAGCAGCAAACCTGAGCTCCAGTTGTATCTTGTCACTCTTCCTGCGCTATCGGTTATGCTCTGAACTGCGAGATTATCAGGGGTCGGAGAAATAGTTAAAGCATGATCCGCCCCATCAGTCACTTTCCAGATTTTGGGATCAGTCGATGATGCATAGTAGTTCGCTATCTGATTGCTGTTGCTGTCAAGAGAACGTGCAAATGCTCCCGCAACATTGAACCACATCACATTTCCCTTATCATCGGATATTTTGTAATAATTATTGTTGTTTGTCTTCGGAACAGTAAGGGTCAACCCCATACCATCCTCATCTATCATTGTACCGTCACTCTTTTTGTAGAAGTAGTGCTCCGTTCCATCACCATCAATATATACATATGGATATGTCGCCTGTGCAGATGTTGACAGACCGAATTTTGATGACGGAAGAAGCTGCTGCTGACAGCTAAGCATCCAACCGTGGCCTCTGTATGGCATAACGGTGCCAAAGCCCTCTCCTGCCATGTAGTTATTAAAGACATGAACAATCGATGCTGGAGCACGACCACCCGGTGTTGTTGTATCACCGTGAGTGAAGACAAGGTTGCCGGAGAATTCACAGATAGAAGCAGTACCGGCTCTTCCAGCGCTGATGTCTGTATAGCTCCAATACGACTCAAGACCCTTGTTTGATCTGAATGTTATGGAAAGTATCGGATATCCATCCGTGCTCTGCGAGTATTTCTCTCCATAAAGCCAAAGATAATTACATGACAAATTGTATGTTGAACCGTTTTCTATTGATGATCTAAACAAGAATCCGTAATTGGGGAACGAGGTGTTTTCATACCACCGTTTTACAATAGAGGTGACATTCCATTTACGAGTCTCCCACTGATCCCCGCCGGCTTTGAGAATTTCAAAATCTGCTGTTGTTGATTCAAAGCTCGGTTTTGTGTTCCATGTTACAGTTTTCTTATTCCAACTACTTGTTACTGCATGTACTTCTATTGCGGCATCTGGAGTTGTATTTGAATATGCGTCGCACTTTATCTGTGCAGCATAAAGCTGTGCATCGATAACAACATCTCCACGGTTTAAAGACGGCAAATCAAAGCGAAGCAGTCCCTGACACTTTCCTATGCCCGACGACTCTTTACCAACCATTATCATCGGACCCTGCCAGTAATTTGTAGTCGGCTTTCCGGAAGCAACATAAACCGAATCCATTGCTGTGTTCGACTGCTCTGTCTGTATTGCGGGGTCAATAGTAACAGGGAATGTCCTGTCGCTGCTATTTATCCATTCGGCATCCGCAGTTACAGTAATCTCATACTTCTTTTTATTTTTTGAACTAATACTGTAGTTCACATTGTCTGAATACTCGTAGTTTGCATCGAGCATAAACGGCTTAGGAAGGACAAACACAGTTTTTCCCGTGTTGACATCTTTCGCGTATATACAGCCGTCATCTTCCAATGTGAGCGCAAGATCTTTTACATCGATTTCAAAGCTATACTGATAGTGGCTCTGCGCAGACTTTATTACAATATTTTCCTTGACTCCCGATCCATTAACTATGTACTCTATATTTGTATCGGGAAGAATGTTTTCATAGTATATCTTTTGACTGGCCTTGCTAGCGGCGGTTAAATCCTCGATTTTAGCTTTCTTCTCCTGCTTCATTGACGAGTTGTTCTTCTTCGTTTTGTTAAGCAAAGAAAGGCTGACCGAGTAATCGCCCATTTTTATGCTGACAAGTTTTTTCTGGTTTGAATTCTTTGCAAACTTCACCCTAAACTTATTGCTTTTGGTTGCATATCCATTAAAGTTTGAAAGCTCATCATTCTCATTGTCTGATGTTTCAAGTGTATTATCTATCTCCTGCCACTTACCAGCGCTATCCTGATAAAGAACAGGATCTTTGTACACAGCAGCCTTTATTGTTCCATCGCTCATCTTAAAATACTTGGTGTTGCTGCTGTCACGACGATCTACATCTTCTCCTATTACTATTGGGTCTTCCTCTTCCTGAGATACTTCAGTAGAATACCCGCTTTCCTCAAACTTTTCACTTTCTGTTTCAATTGTTTCGGCAAAAGTTGACATTGGGGCAACTTGAACAACCACAAGTATTGACAAAATTATGGCTATCAGTTTTGTTATGACTTTTGTCTTTTTCATTACCAAATCTCCTCTCTTTTTACAGCATTCACTACATCACGCTTACTATTAACCCTACGCTGTCACCCCATTTCCAAATGGTTTTATATCGTCTCTTCTAACTGATAAAATCTATCAGTTCAATACATTTTTATAGTGTATTAAAACCGCCTTTGGTTACAAAAAAATATGCACAAACTATCATTCGACAAGTTGTGCACATTTTACATTTTATTTTTGTTCCCTATGTCATAAATCGATACGGCAATTTGGGCAATATGTTCAAGTACAATTATGCATTTGCACCAGTCCTTTTTGAACACCTTCGCAGATTTCTTACGGGTTTAATCTTCAAAATATTATTTAAAGTAGGCACCATGCAATGTATTGCACGAAAATCAAAACGCGTTAAACTCTGCTGAAAAAAAGATTTGTCAATTTAGTTGAGTGTATCAAAAAATAAAAAATTTCAACATTTTAAACAAAATGCGAAATTCGCTTTTACACAAATCTCTGATTCTTTTGTACTGCCTTTTACGATCCTTTTATTGTTTTTCCTGAAAGTATAAAAACCAATATACGCATTTTTGACAACGACAGGATTCGCATGGCCATAGAAGAGCGGCGGGCTTCTGAATCTTGCCCGTCCAATTGATGACATGGAGCGGCAGCACATTTACTTCCGCAGACATACCAATGCCGCACTTATCTCTCTCAAAAGCCAAAGCGATATAAATGAATTGGGCGACAGAGGTTGTGCAGAAAAATTCGCTACACTTTTTTGTTGGCAAAAAACGCACAACAGGCAAAAAACTCATTTTGCTTAAAAAGTTTTTCTTAAATTTCAGCAAAAACTGTTGACCGGGTTGATGTTTTTGGCTATACTAATAGTAAGGAGGCGATACCATGATCATTAGGCCATACTATTTGGATATGCTGAAAACCTATCGGGATGTTCCGCTGGTGAAGATCCTTGCCGGGATCCGTCGCTGCGGGAAGTCGACCATTTTGGATATGTTGAAAGACGACCTGATCGACAGTGACATTGCGGCAGACCATGTGATCCAGTTGCGCTACACTTCGGAGGAGCTGGACGACAGCATAACCGCCAAGCAAATGTACCGGGATATAAAAGAGAAAATGACCGACAATGAACGCTACTATCTTCTGCTGGATGAAGTGCAGGAGGTGGATGGCTGGGAAAAAGCAGTCAACAGTCTGCTGGAGGATTCCAATACAGACATTTATGTGACCGGCTCCAACTCCAAGCTGATGTCCAGTGAGATCTCCACCTATCTGACGGGGCGCTATATCTCCATTCCCGTTTTTACTCTGTCCTTTGCCGAATATATGGAGTTTAAGAAGCACGACAGTCGCACGCCGAAAGAACTCTTAAATGAGTATATCCGCATGGGCGGTTTTCCTATCGTCGCGCTCGGAAACTTCGATGAACGTTCATCCTATCAGATTGTCGAGGGTATCTACAATTCCGTTATCACCAGCGACATCACCAAGCGGCACAATATCACAAACTTTGACCTGTTCAACCGTGTAGTAAAGTATGTTGTAGAGAATGTAGGCAAGACTTTTTCTGCCAACGCCATCGTGAAATTCATGAAAGGCGAAGGACGCTCCCTCTCCGTGGAAGCGGTCTATAATTATCTGGAATGGCTGGAAAAAGCTTTTGTGATCTATCGTTGTCAGCGGTACGATATGCAGGGCAAGACCGTCCTGAAAACGCAGGAGAAATTCTATCTTGCGGACGCTTCTCTCAAATACTGCATGATGGGCTTCAACCCAAAATCCGTTGCCGCCATGCTGGAGAACATTGTGTACTTTGAGCTTCGGCGGAAGGGCTATGATGTGTATATCGGCAAAAACGCCACCAAGGAGATCGACTTCGTGGCTGTGCGACGGGACGAGCGGATCTATGTGCAGGTATGCCGCAATCTGCCGGAGGAATCCGACCGGGAGGTTGCCAACCTGCTGGAGATCAAAGACCATTACCCGAAATATGTCGTAACGCTGGACGAACTGGCCTCAGGCAATATCAATGGGGTCAAAATCGTGCATCTGGCAGATTTTCTGCTAAGTGAAAAATATTGAATTTCAAAGAATCGGAAAGATGTAATCAAAATGAAGGAAAAGACAGCAGCAACGAATTTCAGTAAAATAAATTCACCGCAAGATTTGATTGCTTATCTCAGTAATAGTGGCAAACGATTAACCCCCACCAAGAACAATGGTACTCAATATGTATATCACTATACTAAATTATCCAATGTCGTATCAATAATTAACAGCAGATCCTGGTGGTTAAACTCCCCCCAGGCCATGAATGACGGACTTGAGTTTAAAAACATTTTAGAATTCCAGGAACTCAACGCTGTGTTCTTTGCGAGTTTCATGTACAATTCAAGCGAAAGTATCGCTATGTGGTCAATGTATGCTCAACCATGGGAAGATGGCGTGTTGATCCGCATACCAGTTGCAACATTCAGAAATTGGATAAAAAACACTAAAACAATTTACCCTGTATTTTGTCTTGAAAACCAAAAGCCAATATTGGAAAGGTCAGCTATTCCCTATAAGAAATTATCCATTGTGCGTGTTGCATATACCAATGCTGATTCCGTGCAATATAAATCTGATGAAATTATGATATGCGGGAAAGCAGAGAATAAGCTATTAAAAAACACACCTCATTTACCAGATTTGGTAGGCTACATTAAAGACATGGCCTGGGAATATGAACGTGAAGTTAGAGTGCTCGCTATAGTGGATAAAAGTATAAGGTGCGATAGATTGGCAATCGAACTTCCAGACGATCTTATAGATTCTATAGAAATTGTAGCTGGTCCAAGGTTTTCCGGTAATTTATCTGAAAGAATAAGGCAAGAGATTCAGCGACTGTTTACAACAAATCAAAGTCTGTTCTCAGGCAAACTGAATTGGATTCCTTGTGATAGTTGTCCCGAAAAAAGAAAATATGAGCGTGATTTCGACTCCAAGATCATCTGATTATACATATCAAATAACTTACACAGCTGAGAGGTTTTCATTTCGAAAACTCCTCGGCTATTTTTATGTCAGAACTGAGGAGAAACATATGCCATATATCTCGCCGGAGATGGGGGGCACAGTCCACATATCTGCGAACTTTATAAACCACAAGAGCTGGTACATTTCGGTGGCTGCATAGACTGAACCCTTAAACGCGACAATCTTAAAATTCCAACGGAAAATGGTGATGATTTTTTCGCGGGATTGGCGGCTACTCAACACCGGATTATCTCATTAAGGGTAAAGATATGCCTTTACACAGACGGTCAAAACCATCACGGGAAGTCTTACGGCAGTATCGCTCGCCTTTTTTCCGACTTCAAAAAATGGGGCTTTTACCATAGGCAAACCGCTACTCTACCCACGTCGTCGAATATTTGTACTCCAGAGGGATTGACTATGAGCCAATCGATTTTTGCATCAAGACCGCTCACCTTTATGAGAGCTACTCATATCGTAATGTGGTGTTCGTGGTGATTGATTCGAATAAAAAGCTCCACTACACCAGCCAGCTGGGGGATCGGCTAGAACTTCATTGTGGATAACAAGTACTATTTTTTTGGGATTCCTACGGCGACTACAGGCGATATACGCTCAATCTGTTTAAATCAACTATGGATTTTCTGTTATACGTGACGCCGCAAAGGTTAAACGGCAAGGAAGGGCACAGAGAAAACCTGCTCTTACTCGCCGGAGTTTACAAAGCAAAGGCGAAAATCTAGGGAATCAGCCTGTCCACCGCACTGGTGCGGTATCTTGCCAAATATCGCCGCATAAAAAATTTTATAAAATACAAATTTTTTCAATAAAAAGTGTAACCTTTTCCAAAAACGCACACTATATATTTGAATGTTCTGCTATATTCTACTGTTTTTTCACCTTATCAAAAATCGCATGTCGTATATCACGCTCACTAAGAGCGTATTGTAGGTTTCATCAAAATCTTTTTAGGTATTTTGTTTTAAACTGTTACAAAAATATTGAAATAAACAACAGATAATATCTAATTATCTATTATGGAGAAAAAGTTATGAATGAAAAGACAAATGATGTTTTACAATTTTTTAATGAAAATCAAGAGGGCTTTACAGTTTATGTTGTTGAACGTCGTTTTGCTGTTGAAAGAGGGCACGAATTTTTTAAATCATATAATGGAAGTGAGCACTATATAAAAACTGAGTCCGAAATAAGATTAATGCTTAACAAAATTCTAAAGTATGTTCAAAGAAGCATTCCTAATATAGCAGACCTTATTGATGCAACCCTTATCTCAAAAAACAAATTAAGCATTTTAGAATTACTCAATGCCTTAAATAAACTTTTTTTCACAAACGAACATCAAGCAGCTGGAATAGATGTTATAGACCCGATTATTATAGAAGAGGATGCTATCTCTCCTAAATATATATCACAAATTATATCATTACATAAACATAGTATACTGAGACCTGTAATTATAATTATACTCAAGGACAATAATTTTGAAAGAGCAAAAAATATATTGAACACTTGCCCTCATGGTTTAAATGTAAAATTTATTAGAAACAGTGGCGAAACAGAAATAATAAAAATAATTAATACCGGCGCCTTGGATGTTGAAGGATTTTTAGACGCTTTTTCAAGACAATGTTTTAGTACATGTTCACAAACAAAAAGAAACATCCTCATTAACAATGAATGGTCAAAAAATTCTATTATAAATTCTTTCGCACCTTCCATTTTAAAAATAAGAACAAATCTACTGTATGATGAAAAAGATGAAGCGATTCCAATAATATCCAATATGATTAATGAGTTGGAATCTTTGGCTGCAAACAATATCTATGATGAAAAATTAATTGAAGGCCTTTTATGTACATTAAAGTTAATGAATGTATATGCAAATGATTCACCAAATCATGAACTAAGGGATGCGTTCGAGTTAGCAAGAGATTTGGATAACGAACTTCTTTTAGCTCATGTTTTTAGATATGTAGACTTTTTTAAAAAAATGGATAGAAAAAGAAAAGTTGATTGTTTGGAAAAAGCAAAAACTATTTTTGTTAAGAATAAAGTCGAAGATCATGCAATTTATTGTGAAAACAACAAGCTAATCCAACAGTTCTATTCGCCAAAAATAAAAACACGTGATTTTAAAAAAATGCACGAAGAGGCTATACATAATGTTCCAGGATTAGTAGGTATGTCAATTATCTGTAATAACACGGGTGTTTCATATCTTTATACAGGCAATCCCGAATCAGCTGTCGAATATTTCGATAAAGGAATGGACTATGCTGAAGATCATCCGATACAATACTTCGGATTAAAATGCAACAAATTAATTGCATTAGACTATGGTTTGAATGATATAGAAGAAAAAGTAATAAGGCGAACTATAAGCGAAATCATTGATAATTTTGGAATAGAGTCTTTTTCATTTATCACTGCAAACTATTTATTAAATTTGCTTGCAATTGTATTGAGACAAATACCAAAATCTTACAGGTCAATAGTAAATGATTATCCAATATTTGAAATAATAAACAACGCTATTAAAATAAACCAATTAGGTTCTGGTAGTTTAACAACACAACTATCTGCTTTATCATTACATTATAATCAATTTAGTGTTGATAAGATTGCTAAATTAAGATCACCTAATTCACAAATTTCTGGAATTCGAGAAATGTTTATAAAATCGAACAGCTACAATCCCACAATATTCAATGCTTGGCTTTAAAATTCGCTATAATAGCGTTAGAAAGAATAAATCCAGTCAAAGAAGCATGTTTGACGCAAGAGAAGTATAGATCCATACATTTTTTCATAGAATAATTATCTGATAATGCTTCTAATGATGTGTGAAAATTAATGTTTTTCTTTATTGTAGGCATTGGGTTTATTTCTAAGAAAAAAAGATCGGAATGATTGATGTTTTTTTCTTTTTTACATTTGAGTTCACTTATTGAATCACATTTTATACGTGCATCTATTCTACAATAAGTATTAATCAAAAGAGCCTTTGCCATACCAATGTATACTTCTTTAGCTTCATCGCTAAGGTTTACACAAATTTTTTCATAGCCGTTGTGTTGAGCTTTTTCTTTTTCGCCAAGAAACCAATTGTTATCTTCGCTTTCTGGAAAGTATACAATTGCAGGTAAAACCTCAAGGTCATCAACTAATGGGTTATACATTATAGGTGTGGTAATATCAAAGCCATTTATAAATTCTTGGTATACATATGATTTGTAACTTTCAATATGTTTTTTGTCTGGACTACGTACAACGCCTACACTGCTTCCAAACCCTATTGGCCTAAAAATACCAGTTTTATCACTAATGTCTAATTGTTTAGGAAGATTCATTCCTTTAGCTGTTGCGATAAGGTTTGAATACAATTTGTTTTCTCCCGTAAGTGCTATGTTTGCATCACAAGGAATACATGGAATGTCAAGAAAGCTACAAGTTGCAGGAACCAATCCCAATGTTGATAAAGAAATTGTTCCGTTGCATAAATTTACAACAAAATCAGTATGAGGTAATGATTTATTCATCGCTTTAAACACAAAGGTTCTTACATCCATTACTAATGGAAAGCACCCTAGTTCTTCAATTGCTGTTATCCAATCAGAAATAACATCACCTTTCCAGGCATCATATTGCTTCATGCCTCTTTCTTGTTCTCCTCTATAGGAATACACAAGGATAATGGTTTTTCCTTTGAGTCTTTCTAATGTTGCATAATACATGTTTGTGTTCATAACTTTTCCTCCATAATAGATAATTAGATATTATCATACAATTAGCGATAACATAATTAGACGTTCTAGGAAGTTATGCAAAAGTCAGTATTTGAAATACTGTTAAAACATGTATACCAATCCAAGGTCGAATTTAGTAGATTCTTGAATGATCATCCGAACGATTTCTGGTTGATTTATAGAAAAAAATTTCGGTTTGATTTCGACATTTTTTCTAAGTATAAGTAAGCACACTTATATCTTAAAGCAAAAATCCGGACTATTAAAATTGATTTAATAGTCCGGATTTTAACTTTATCAATATACCCCTTTGTGTTTAAATGCTACCGTCTAAAAATAGAGTTAACTTTAGAACCAGTTTCAAGTAACCCATTTGCCGTCATATATCCGTTTTTATTTTCAGTTTATTTCTCGGATGCTTTTTTGCAAATATTTTTTTCTGGGCGTTGAGACTTACATGCGTATAAATTTGTGTTGTAGTGATTGAGCTATGTCCAAGGAATTCCTGAATATATCGAATATCAACATCCTCCTCTAATAAAAGTGTTGCTACTGTATGACGAAACATATGCGGAGTTATATGCAAATTAGCATCAACAAGTTTGGTGTATTTATTGACCATAAAGCGCACCGACTGTTCTGAAAGTTTATTTCCTCTGTTGTTTATAAAATAGCATTCATTTGCCCTAATTTCGTCGCAGTATTCTTTTTGATATCGTCTCAAAGCACAAACAACATCCTTATTAGCTAATTGAATATATCTCTCTTTGGATCCTTTCCCATTAACTTTTATATACCTATCTCTGAGATCCACGTCAGATATTTTCAGATTGCACAGTTCCTGTACCCTAACACCCGTTGAAAACAGCAACTCCAAAACTGCAATATCTCTGGTTATACACTTATAATAATATTCAGTATGATAGGGTTCACTGTACTTCATATACGCGGTTTCAAGAATTTGGGCAAGCACCGGAGTTGGAATAACCTTCGGCAAAACAAACGGTTCGCGGCGTTTAATAGATATTTTATTAAATGGACTTGATAAAATTAAATCACTATTTTCCAAGTAATGGAAGTATGTTTTGAGACAAGCAATTTTTCTTTTTACAGTTTTGGGTTTATACTTTATATATAACTCTTTTATATATTCCTCTAATGTCTCCCTACTATTCCATGGCTTATCAATGCAAAATATTAAAAATTGATTCAAATCTATGGTATATGCTTTCAATGTTTTTTCGCTCAGTCCCCTCATATACCTACAATCATCTAAAAATTTTTCAATATTCTTTTTTAACTCTCCCATCATAACATCTCCTATATAAAATCGTGATGACACATATTATATAAGAACGGGAAATCACAGTAAACAACAATTGACAAATAAACTAACCCTCAAAAAGCATTTAGCTTTTTGAGGGTTAGTTTTATGGTTGTTTCAGTACATTGTTAATCTACTGCCACTTGGTATATATTGCCTATTCTGTCTTTGCAGAGAGATACGTATGCCTTGATGCAAGATTGTCCTTGCCATAATCAAATTTTTCGGTCATGCTCACTCCACCTGCAGATGAAGTGAACTTTGACACATTGTTGTTCATGTCATATCCGTACTCGGCGTCATAGATGCGCTTTTTGCTGCCGTTGAGTACGCTCTGTCGAACGTCTGCATTTCCAATTGCATTTGATAAGGGCAAGTAATAATTGCTAAAAATATGTATGCCTATCATCTTAGCAAGCAATGCAATTGTAGCCATAATCGCAATTTGTGGATACCACAACCCCTTTAAGAATTCGAAAAATTATCCTAAGAAGCTATATGTGGCTATCCATATACGCCGTTTGCTCGAATAACACGAATTAATTAATCTTATGCCAGTCCCTAAGACTCAATAACGGTTTTGACATTTTATTGTAAGGCATAATAATTTGATTTCCCTTAGCATTTATCTCTTTGCAAACTTTAGCAAGTCCATTGCCGTTTTGATAACAGGGAAAGCTTTGATCAGATAACACTATAAAGTCAGTTCTTGAAAATGTTCCTTCAATTAGTGATACAATTTGATAGTAAATAAGAGTATCGGAATTGATAGTACACTTTCGCTTTCCACTAACAGAACACATAATAAATTGATTGTTGCTTACTTCAACATAGTCAAGAAGCTTCAATGCGTTTAATTGCAAACAGAAAGAAAGTATAACAAAAAATAATGCTCCAATTATTAAAATATAATCTTCTTCATCATAACTTTGGATGCAAAATACAGCAGTTGCAACAGTAATAATTGCAGAAAGGCATACTATAAATATGCTGCTTTTTCTCCAATAGTTTGATAAATATATTTTCATACAATCATCACCAATTAAAACAGGTCAATAATAGACTGTAGTATTGAAATATTACCGCCCATTGCAAAATTAACTGCAAACTGAGCTATAAATCCAGTTGCTCCCGCTGTTCCAACCCCTGAAAAAGCAGAATTCACTACAAAATTAGCTCCTATTGATGCCGGTGCAAATACCATTGCAGTTACGCTTGAAATAGCAATACTCTTAACGTCAACATAATCCACAAAATTGTTACACTCACTTGCTAACTTGCCATTTGAAGATGTTGATGCTTTTTTGTCGGACGAATTATTGTTTCGAGAAATTTTGCTTGTTTTCTTACTCTGGGTTTGAATTTTTTTCTCTATTTTATAATTAGCATATTGGTTTATAGCATTTCCAACACCCGCAGCAACTCCGCATAAGGCTACACCAACAACGGCCGACATTCCGCCCGTAGCTACAACATCACAAATCAATCCTAGCGCGGCACCTGTAGCAGCACCTGTCAATAGCCCAGCTGTTACAGATTTACCTTTTACTAACGCTGTTATAGCACCTGAGGCTCCGCCAATTAGTCCCCCAACAAACGCACCAAAGAAGAAATGGCCATTAGGATCTTGATTATTTACCGGATTATTGCCACAATAGGCAAGCAGATTAAGCGTATTTACGCCCCTATTATCTAATATACTATCTGCATTTATCCACCGACCAATCTCAGGATTGTAATAACGGCTGGATACATAGTACAATCCCGTTTCAGAGTCATAGTAATACCCA
>OGDS01001167.1_pt1 | contig 21783 bp, 25 predicted proteins | sample 1570351 | NCBI WGS metagenome assembly OGDS01 (sample SAMEA2581974, study PRJEB24529) | metagenome | biome: Human gut stool | place: China | collected 2011
CCAGAATGTCGATCCTCGTTTCTTTGCTGACGGCCTTGCCGCACTCCGCTGCGATGATCGCCACGAACAGCACGGCCAAGGGGCCGCCCGCGCCGCCCAGCAGGTTGCAGGCGTAACCCACAGCCGCCAGAGAGAACAGCACCAGCGGAGGCGCCTGCAAGGCGTAGCCGATGGCAATGGCCATGGCGGGACCGCTCATAAAGGAGGTCAGGCCGCCTACGGTGTAGGGAACCTTTTCCCCGATCTGGGCGGTGAGGAAACCGATGTGGAACTGCGTGCCCAGCGTGTTGAGGATGGTGCCGATCAGCAGGGAGCAGAACAGGCCCTGTGCCATAGCGCCCAGGGCATCAATGCCATAGCGCTTGGCGGAAAAAACGATGTTTTTGCGCTTCAGGAATGCGTTTACCTTTTCCATGAGAATACTCCGTATCGATCAAAAATAGTGTGTCAGACTGGTGTCTTGACACCTGTCCAACACACTATACACGGAATCGGTATGCTTGTCAACAGAAAGTTTTATCCCTCCAGCAGGAAGCCTGCCTGCCGCAGGGCGTCCAGTACCCGCCGGTAAGCGTCCTCGCTGGGGCAGAGCAGCGTGTGAAGGTGGATGCCGCCGGTGAGAACGGAGAGAGGCTGGGCGGTGTGGCTCCGGGCGATGAACTGGGCCACATCGTATCGGCTGGAAAGCTGCAAGGGGCCGGTGAGCTGGCCGTAAAGAGGGTGTTCCACGATCACGTCCACCACGGTGCAGCCATTGTCCACCATAGTGTTCAGCTCTGCCTCCATGCCTGCCTCGTCATGGCGGACAGCTACCCGGCGGGTGAGACCGGCTGCGGCGGCATTTTGCAGGCAGTACCCCCGGGGGGTGGCTAAAATGTCTGCGCCTCCGGCCCGCAGCAAGGCAATGTCTCCTACGATGATCTGGCGGCTGACAGATAGCTGGCCTGCCAGCGTCGAGGCACTGACCGGTTGAGCAGACTGCCGCAGCAGCTTCAAAATCGTTTCTCTGCGTTCCTCCGCGTGCATACGATACCCCTTTCAAACTTGTCTTGACAGCAGTATACCACGGGGAAGCGGCTTTGAAAAGAGGCGGAGAGAAAAAACCGCACGTCCAAACGGACGTGCGGTTTGAGACTGTCGATAAAGTGGTAAATTCTCCGCGACGGTAAGGAAGGGTGTGCGCGGGAAACCCAAGAAGGGTGTCCTGCGCCATTGAAATCCTTAGTTTTCAGAACTTTTATAAAGTTCTGAAAACTTGCTCAGCGGGGCGAAAAGACTTTTTCGACACGCTGAGTATCGGCCCTGTCAAAAGACGGGACCTGTGAGGGGGAGTACCATGGATAAGATCATTACCATCAGCCGGGAATACGGCGCAGGCGGCCATTCCATCGGCCAGCAGGTGGCAAAGGAACTGGGGATCCCGTTCTATGACCGGGATATTTTGAAGGCAACAGTCCAGACCAGCGGATTTGATCCGGATATGGTGGAGCACGATCAGGAGGATGTATCCTCCACGAATTTCTTCTTCAAGAGCATCTGCTCCTTTGCGGACGCCTCCTTTTCTGACACCCAGGATGCCATCCACGATGTGCAGAAGGCGGTCATTCTCCATTTCGCCAAGGAGGGACCCTGCGTGATCCTGGGCCGCTGCGCTGACGAGATCCTGCGGGAAGCGGGCATGGAGAGCCTGAACGTGTTCATCCATGCCGACGCGGTGCACCGGGCGGTGCGGGCCAGCGAGCTTACCGGCTGCACGGACGCGACGGAGCTGCAGAAGATCATTGCCAAAAAGGACAACAGCCGTCATACCTATTACAACCACTATACCGGCAAAAAGTGGGGCGACAGCCATAACTACCATCTGGTACTGGATAGCGGCAAGCTGGGCTATTCCCTGTGCACCAAGCTTATCATCGAAGCGGCCAAGGGCGAATAAGAGCATTGAAAAGCAGGGAACAGCAATGTTCCCTGCTTTTTTCAAATACAAACTGACTGGATAACATAGAAAAAGGGGGACTGACCATGGAAGTGACAACGCTTATCCGGACGGTGGGATTGGATCTTTTGAAACCGGCACTGCCGCAGAGACAGCTGGACGGCCATAAAGGGACCTTTGGAAAGCTGCTGATCGTAGGCGGCGCGGTGGGCTACACCGGCGCGCCCTATCTCACCGCGTCGGCGGCGGCACGGACCGGCTGCGGGCTGGTGTCGCTGGGAGTGCCAAAGACCATCTGGCCCATCGAGGCAGCCAAATGTGTCTCCGCCATGCCCTTTCCGCTGCCGGAGAAAAACGGTATGCTGGCGGGAAGGGCCCTTCCGCAAATTCTGGAAAAGCTGGACGGCTGCGATGTGCTGGCGCTGGGACCGGGGCTGGGCCGCAGCCGGGAGACTGCCCGCTTGGTGTGGGAGCTGCTGAAAACGGAAAAACCGCTGGTGCTGGACGCCGACGGCATAAACGCCCTTTCCGGGCATATAGATCTACTGGATGCCCGCCGGGGCAGGCCCACGGTTCTGACGCCCCATGAGGTGGAGTTCGCCCGCATCGGCGGCGATCTGAGCCGTGGGGACCGGGAACGGGCGGCACAGGACTTCGCCATGGCCCATGGCTGCGTTCTGGTGCTGAAAGGCCACCGGACCGTCACGGCGTCGCCGGAGGGGGACGTTCTGGTGAACACCACCGGCGGCAGCGGATTGGCCAAGGGCGGCAGCGGGGATGTGCTGACCGGCGTCATTGCATCCCTGATGGCCCAGCGGGCCGACGCGCTCCGGGCTGCGGCGGTGGGAGTCTGGCTCCACGGCCGCGCCGGGGATCTGGCGGAACAGGAGCTGACGGCTTACAGCGTCACACCGGAGGACGTGGTCCGAAAACTGCCTGACGCCATCCGGGAAATTCTGGAATAACGGAGGGAAACAGGGTGCGCATTGAAAACTGCGTACCAATGATAGCCCTGTGCCTGCTGCTGTGCGGCTGCGGGAAACAGACAGCGGAGCCGGCGGCGGACCTGCGGTCGGTCTATCAGGAGATGTCCGGCTGTGAAATGACGGCGGAGGTCACCTGCGAACAGTCCGGGCTGGAATGGTCCGCCACGCTTCACGGTACCTATGTGCCGGGCGGGGAGAGCACCGTGGAGGTGCTGGAGCCGCTGGAACTGGCAGGCGTCCGGGCGGTCATCCGGGAGGATGGCTGGACGCTGGAATACGGCGATCTCTGCCTGGATGCCGGAACGTTGACGGAGGAAGCCGTCAGCCCCGCCACGGCACTGGCCCGGATCATGTACGCTCTGCGGGAGGGCTGGCTGCTGGAACAGAATGACGAAAGCCGGGAGGGAGTCCCCTGTACCCGGCTGGCGCTGGACCAGACCGGCGCGTCGGACACGGACATCGTGACCACCGGCTGGCTCCGTCAGGCGGACGGAACGCCTTTCCTCGGAGAGATCGCCGTGGACGGCGAAACAATTTTGACGGTACGGTTTACGGCGTTCGGATTTTGTGATACAATAGCGGATAATTCGTAAAAACAGCGGGGAGGACCCCGCAAATCCACATAAGACAGGTGAATCAACTTGGAGGATACGATTTTACGGCGCACCTGGGCGGAGATCGACCTGGATGCTTTGGAACACAACTACAATGTGGCCCGGCAGAAGATTGGCCCCGGCGTGAAGTATCTGGGCGTGGTGAAGGCGGACGCCTACGGCCACGGCGCGGTGCAGGTGGCCCGGAAGCTGGAACAGCTGGGGGCGGACTATCTGGCAGTGTCCAGTCTGGACGAGGGCCGGGAACTGCGCCACGGCGGCATTACCATGCCCATTCTGATTCTGGGGCATACCCCTCCGGAGATGGTGTCCCAGCTCATCGAATACAACATCACTCAGGCGGTGTCCGCCAAGGCCAAGGCGGAGGCGTACAGCGCCGAGGCTGTGAAGTGCGGCGGCACGCTGCGGGTCCACATCAAGGTGGATACCGGTATGTCCCGGCTGGGCTTTCTGGTCCGGGGCGAGCATTTTGAAACCGGCGTGGAGGCCATCGCGGAGTCCTGCGCCTTGCCGGGGCTGGACCCGGAGGGTATTTTCACCCATTTCGCCGTCTCTGATATGGACGGCGCGGACTATGAAGCGTATACGAGGGAGCAGTTCGGCGTCTTTACCCATGTGCTGGACGCACTGGCCGCCAAGGGCCGCACCTTCCGCATCCGCCATTGTGCCAACAGCGGCGCCCTGACCCGCTATCCGGAGATGTATCTGGATATGGTCCGCCCCGGCATCGCCCTTTACGGCGTGGGGGATGACGCGGAGCGGCTGGGCCTGCGGCCGGTGATGCGGCTGAAGTCCTGCGTGTCCACCATCAAGGTCCTTGACCCGGATACCACCGTCAGCTATGGCCGGACCTTCCGCACGGAGGGAAAGACCCGTATGGGCGTGCTGCCCATCGGCTATGCCGACGGCTTCTTCCGGGGGCTTTCCAACCGCATGGCGGTGCAGACGGCCTATGGCCCGGCACCGCAGCGGGGCCGCATCTGCATGGATATGTGCATGGTGGACCTGACGGACCTGCCGGAGGTAAAGGTGGGGGATACGGTGGAGATCTTCGGCCAGACCCAGAGCGTAGACACGCTGGCGGCGATTCTGAACACGATCCCCTACGAACTGACCTGCGCGGTGAGCAAGCGGGTCCCCAGATTGTATATGGAAAACGGCAAGGAGATCGAGCGGAGCTTGAGACTGCTGTAAGCAGGCACCCGCACTCCGCCAGGCGCATAGGATGACACGGGGCGGGACACCGGAATTTTGCCCCGGTGGTATAAATTCCGGTGCTGCGTGGGAGAATGAAAGTGGCCTCACCGAATGGTGACGGGTACTTCTTTCGGCGGAGTGTGAACTTTGTGGATACGAGTGTCAAGCGCGGCGATATTTACTATGCCGATCTCTCTCCGGTGGTGGGCAGCGAGCAGGGCGGCATCCGTCCGGTGCTGATCATTCAGAATGACACCGGCAACCGATACAGCCCTACGGTCATCGCGGCGGCGATCACCTCGCAGACGGGCAAGGCCCGCCTGCCGACCCATATTGCCCTTCCGGTGAACGAGAGCTGCGGCCTGAACCGGGACTCCATCATCCTGCTGGAGCAGGTGCGGACGCTGGATAAAAAGCGGCTGCGGGAACGGATGGGCCATGTGGAGGAGCAGGTGATGGAGAAGGTGGACACCGCCATCGCGGTGAGCTTCGGACTGCCCCACGACCAGTTTGTATAAGAGACAGAATACTGCCTCCCGGCGGGCGGAAACGCCCATCGGGAGGGAGCCAAGAGACAACGGAGGTACATATGAAAAATAGATGGGCATTGCGTCTGGCGGCGCTGACACTGGTAAGCTGCCTTGCCATGAGCGGCGTTTCCCTGGCGGTGGAGCCCGGCTCCGCCTCCGACCCGCTGGTGACACTGAGTTATCTGAACGATGTGTTTCTGGGACAGATCATGACCAAGGTAGACCAGAAGATCGCTGCCCGGAACAGCCAGCTTCTTCAGCAGTCCGGGGGCGCGGGCGGAATGTCCGGCGTGGAATTTGCCGTGGTGACCCTTTCCAAGGGACAGGTCCTCACCGGAGACATCGGCTGTGAGGTGATGCTCCGGGTGGGTACGGCCTCCTGCGTGTCGCCCTCCAATCCGGGACTCATCGACGAGACCACCGCTGCCTCCCTGAATAACGGCGGCGCGCTGGCGGCCAACCATCTCTATATGATGACCATTGAGGGCCGGGGCGTCAAGGCCGGCTCCGACACCACGAAGCTGCTGGTGCGGGGCAGCTACACCATCGCCTGAGCCTGCCATACATAGCGTTCATATTAAGATCCGCCTGTGCATAAACTGATGCACAGGCGATTTTTTTGCCGGGAGGTGGCGGCTCATGGACAAGTATCCGGTTTTTCGGGAGAAGCAGACGGTGGGGGAATTGACCGTCGCCCCGGATGCCCTGTATACGGCCTTTTCCGTCTCCTGCCGGGGGCGGGAGGGGCTGTGGTGCGCGTGGGCGGTGGGGGAGACAGGGAATCTCCGTATCGGTGTTCTGGAACCGGAGAATGGCTGCCTGCAAATCCGCCGCCGGTTTTCCAAACGGTTGACAGACCCGTTGGGACCCATCCTCCGGGGAGAACTGCGCCCTTTAGGAGAGGAGCGGGAGCAGTGGGAGCCGCTGAGACCGGAACTGCTGCGAAGTCCATACCTCCGCTGCCGCTTGGGCGGGCTTTCCGATGTGCTGACCTGCCGGCCGGAGCGGGGCCGTCTCATCGCCGTCCCACGGGATGACGCGGCCCCTTTTCCTCTGGAAGCCATGTTTTGCTTTGCCCGTTCCCGGCGTTTGCAGGGACGGGCGTACTGGGTATTTCGCTTTGATGACCGGGAATGGCCTGTTTTTTGAAAAAACTTGAAAATAGGGATACCACATTTAGAAGGAATGTGGTACAATATCCGCAGTATCCTGTGCTTTTCACACATGAACCGGGTTTTCCCGGAATGTTTATCAGGAGGTCAAGCCTATGAAATGCCCCTATTGCGGTCACCCCGAAAGCAAGGTCATTGATTCCCGTCCCGCGGACGAAAACGCCAGCATCCGCCGTCGGAGAGAGTGTCTTTCCTGCGCCAAACGCTTTACCACCTATGAAACGGTGGAGAGCCTGCCTATGGTGGTCATCAAAAAGGATGGCAGCCGCCAGAGCTTTGACCGGCAGAAGGTTCTGCGGGGCATGATCCGGGCCTGCGAGAAGCGGCCGGTGCCCTTGGCCGAGTTGGAGCGCATTGCCGATGAGATCGAGCAGGAGCTGCAGAACTCCATGGAGCGGGAGATCCGCACGGAAGCCGTGGGCGAAAAGGTAATGGACCGGCTGCGGAAGGTGGATCAGGTGGCTTACGTCCGCTTTGCCTCTGTCTATCGTCAGTTCAAGGATCTGGATACCTTCATGGCGGAGCTGAACAAGCTTCTGGCGGAGAAGTGATCGTGCTTCTGCACGATCCGGAAATTCCTATGATGGATTCTACCGCACAATGAGCGGAAAATTGCGGAAAAAGGGGAATGGCCGTATGAGATCGAAATTCCGGATCGCATTTGACATTCTGCTGATTACTGCGTCATGCATCATATTCATTTATAACATTTTGATGCAGCGGAGGATCGTGTATCTGTCATCAGTTATAGCAGTATGCGGCACGACCGCATTTTTGGTAAGAGATATAATGGCGCTGAAACAGGAAAAATAGGCGGGAGGACAAGCGGCCTTACAGCACATTTCGGATATTCAGCGCTTCCATCTCCGCAATGAGCCGCAGCTGGTCCCGGAGGTCGGACAGCTCCGCGTGGAACTCCGAAAGCTCCTCCGTTTCCCCGAAGGCGATGGCCCGGCGGTACATGGCCTCCGCGTCATCCACCGCGTCATGGTGGGAGACGATGTGAAGATAGGTCTGGCTGTGGGACCAGTCATCGTAGCTTTCCCAGAGGGCGTCCAGCGCCTCGGCCCACTCCCCGGAGAGGGCCAGCCGGTCCGCCGCTTGCAGTTGTTCCCGCCAGCGGTCCGTTTCTCCTTCCATGTGGCGGATATTCCACAGGGAAAACGCCAACAGAGCCGCCAACACGAAAATCGGCGGCAGCAGCATCCGTTTCATGGGTCAGCCTCCTTGGGAACGCAGAGCGTTTTTCCGTTTTCATCCACCGTTAGGAGAAAGACCTCCTTGGTGGTGCAGTGCTCCTGCTTCAGAATTTTTTGGAGCCATACCTCGTCCCGGCCGCAAAGACGGAGATTGTTCCGCAAAACCCGGCCGTCATTGATGAGAACGGTGGGGAGAGCGTCCTCCTCCAGGGTCAGGCCCAGGTCCTCCGCCGTGGGCGGCTTGGCCTTGGCCCATGGCAGTACGGACAGCTGCCCGGAGTTTTCCAGCACGGCGTACTGCACCTCCTCCACGGAGAGGCACCCTTGCCCCCGGAGCTGCTCCAACAGCTCGTCCAGCGTGTAGCGGTTTTTCCGCATGGCCGCCTGCTGGAGCTTGCCGTTGCGGATCAGGATGGCCGGTGTGCCGCACATCAGCGCCCGGAACCGCAGATTCAGCAGGGAAAGCTGGCTCATCAGCAGCGTCAGGGACAGGAGAATTAAAATAGGGATGACCCCGGCCAGCAGCGGGATGCCGAAATCCTGCATGGGCACCGTGGCCAGATCGGAGATCATCATGGTCAGCACCAGCTCGCTGGGCTCCAATTCGCCGATCTGCCGCTTTCCCATCAGCCGCAGGCCGATCATAATGAGAAAATAGAGAATGACCGTGCGGCACAGTGCGGTGATCATGTCCGTCGCCCCCCTTTTTGTTCCAGTATGGACAACTGATGGGATTTTATACGGCCAGCTGGGGACAGACGGCTTGAAAATTTACATTTTGCCTCTTGTATCTACTGTAAAAAACGAATATGATAGGAACGATTTCAAATTAAAAGACAAAGGAGCTTATTGTTCTGATGGGTAAATATTTTGGTACAGACGGTTTCCGGGGCAAGGCCGGCGTTGATCTGACGGCGGAGCACGCCTTCCAGGTGGGCCGTTTTCTGGGCTGGTATTACAGCCGGAAGCACACGGAGGACTCCGCCCGCATCGTGATCGGCAAGGACACCCGGCGTTCCTCCTATATGTTTGAAAACGCTCTGGCGGCGGGTATCACCTCCTCCGGCGCGGACGCATATCTGCTCCACGTTACCACCACTCCTTGCGTCAGCTATATCACCCGCACGGAGAATTTCGACTGTGGCGTGATGATCTCCGCCAGCCACAATCCGTTTTATGACAACGGCATCAAGCTGATGAACGGCGTGGGCGAGAAGATGGACGACGCCCTTCAGGCAGAGCTGGAAGCATTCATCGACGGTGATCCCGCTTACCTCCCCTGGGCCACCGAGGGAAAGGTAGGCAAGACCATCGATTTCTACTCCGGCCGCAACCGCTATATCGGCTACCTCACCAGTCTGCCCTCCCGGTCCTTTGAAAAGCACAAGGTTGGTCTGGACTGCGCCAACGGCAGCTCCTGGATGATCGGCCGGGCAGTGTTTGACGCGCTGGGGGCCAAGACCTATGTCATCAACGATCAGCCGGACGGCGTGAACATCAACACGGACTGCGGCTCCACCCACATTGAGGGCTTGCAGCTCTACGTCCGGGAGCATCATCTGGACGTGGGCTTCGCCTTTGACGGCGACGCGGACCGCTGCCTTGCCGTAGACGAGCGGGGCCAGGTGCTGAACGGCGATAAGATCATGTATATCTGCGCCAAGCACTTCAAAGAGCGTGGCCAGCTTCCCAGCAATACGCTGGTTACCACCGTTATGAGCAACTTCGGCCTTTACAAGGCGCTGGACAAGGCGGGCATCCGTTACGAAAAGACCGCCGTGGGCGACCGCTATGTTTACGAGAACATGAAGGAGAATGACTTCATGATCGGCGGCGAGCAGTCCGGCCACATCATTTTCCGGAAGTACGCCCACACCGGCGACGGTCTCATCACCGCCCTCATGCTCATGCAGGTGATGATCGACACCCAGCTGCCCCTGAGCGTGCTGGCCGCCGGTGTTACCATGTATCCTCAGGTGCTGAAAAACGTCCGGGTGGACGATAAGGACCTGACGCTGGCGGACTCCGCCGTGCAGGCCGCCGTGGACGAGTGCACCGCCGAGCTGGGCGATTCCGGCCGGGTGCTGCTGCGGAAGAGCGGCACGGAGCCTGTGCTCCGGGTCATGGCGGAGGCCGGTACCGCCGAGGAATGTGAAAAGCAGGTGGACCGCATCATCGCCGCTATGGAAAAGAGCGGCCATCTCATCGAGGTGAAGAAGTAATGCTGACTATCAACGAGTTATATGATCTGAGCCATTCTCTGGCGGGAGATTACCTGAAGCAATTCACCTATCCATGGGAGGCGCTGGCCGGGATCTCCGACCTGATTCTGGAGATCGGCAAGCAGCTTCCGGAGGACGAGTATGTGCACCCCACCGACTGGGACGGCAACGTTCTGGAGGATGTCTGGGTGGCCAAGGACGCAACGGTGTTCAAGACCGCCTATCTCCACGGCCCCTGCATCATCGGCCACCGGACGGAGGTCCGTCAGTGCGCCTTTATCCGGGGCAGCGCACCGGTGGGCAACGACTGCGTGGTGGGCAACTCCACGGAGCTGAAAAACGTGATCCTGTTCGACAATGTGCAGGTGCCTCATTACAACTATGTGGGGGATTCCATCCTTGGCTATAAGTCCCACATGGGCGCTGGCTCCATCACCTCCAATGTCAAGAGCGACAAGCTTCTGGTGGTGGTGAAGGATGGCGCGGAGCAGGTGGAGACCGGCCGCAAAAAGGTGGGCGCCATGCTGGGCGACCGGGTGGAGGTCGGCTGCAACAGCGTCCTGAACCCCGGCACCGTCATCGGCCCAGATTCCAATGTGTACCCCACTTCCTGCGTCCGGGGCGTCATCCCGGCCAGCCATGTCTATAAGGACAAGGACCATATCATCGCAAAGAAATGAGTTGACTGAGCTGGGGCGGCGGTCTGCGCAGCCCCAGTTCTTTCATAAAAGCCGCAGAAACGAAAGGAGGCTATGGGCAGCGCCCATCAACAGCGCCATGCGCCCGGAAAATGACTTCATAGAAGCGGGGGTCCGGGATAACGAGGAGAGGGGAGTATCGAAACTTCGGCGGGTGCCCCTCCGTGGCCGCAGCCATGTGACAGGTTCTACAAATACGGGGGCGACCCCGGAACAGAAGGAATCTGACTGCGGAGAAAGAGACAAATCTCTGCGCGTTTGTCCTTTTGAATGAATTTTCAGGAGGATTTTTTACCCATGTGTGGAATTATTGGTTATGTGGGCCACCAGCAGGCGGCCCCGATTTTGCTGGACGGACTGGCCCGGATGGAATACCGGGGTTACGATTCCGCCGGTGTGGCGGTGCGGTCCGAGACAAAGGGGCTTCAGGTCTATAAGTCCAAGGGCCGCCTTCAGGTGCTGTCAGATATGATCCACGGCGGCGCTGATGTGGAAGGAACGCTGGGTATCGGCCATACCCGCTGGGCTACCCATGGAGAGCCCAATGACATCAACGCCCATCCCCATGTCAGTGAGGATGGCCGGATCGCCATGGTCCATAACGGCATCATCGAAAACTATATGGAGATCAAGCAGCAGCTTTTGCGTCACGGCGTTACGTTCAAGTCTGAAACGGACACCGAGGTGGCGGCTCAGCTGCTGGAATTCCACTATAACGAGTGTCACAATATGCTGGAGGCCGTGGGCCGTGTCCTGCGGCGGATCGAAGGCTCCTACGCCTTCGGCATCATCTGCGCCGACTATCCCAACGCCCTGATCGCCGCCCGGAAGGACAGCCCCCTTATCATCGGCTGCGGTGAAAACGAGAATTTCATTGCCTCCGACGTGACTGCCGTCATCAGCCATACCCGCGATGTTATTTACATGGAGGACGGCGAGATCGCCGTGCTGACGGCGGAGGGCGTCAACCTTTTCAATGACGAGATGGACCCCATCGATAAGCCCCACAGCCACATCGACTGGGACGTTTCCGCTGCGGAAAAGGGCGGCTACCCCCACTTTATGCTCAAGGAGATCTTCGAGCAGCCGGAGGCCGTCCGGAAAACCGTCTCCCCCAGGGTCCGGGAGGGCCGGGTGGTGCTGGACGATCTGCGCCTGACGAAGGAATACATCCAGGGCGTCAGCCGTATTTTCATCGTGGCCTGCGGATCCAGCTACCATGTGGGCATGGTCAGCAAGTACAACTGGGAGCGCCTGCTCCGCCGCCCGGTGGAGGTGTGTTTGGCCTCGGAATTCCGCTACTGCGACCCGTTGGTGGACGATCATTCTCTGGTCATTTTCATCAGCCAGTCCGGTGAGACGCTGGATACTATGGCCGCCCTGCGGGAGACCAAGCGGCGCGGCGGCCGGACGCTGGCGGTGGTGAATGTGGTAGGCTCCTCCATCGCCCGTGAAGCGGACGATGTGCTCTATACCTGGGCCGGTCCGGAGATCGCCGTGGCTACCACGAAGGCTTACTCCACTCAGCTGGTCCTGATGGACCTCATCGCCCTGTATCTGGGCGATCTGCTGGGTACCATTGAGAAAACGGAGTACGATACCATTCTTCACGAGCTGGAAGTCCTGCCGGAAAAGCTGGAACGGGTGCTGGCAAGCATCGAGGATGTGAAGTATTTCGCCTCCCGGTACTTCAACCACGATTCCATCTTCTTCATCGGCCGGAATCTGGACTACGCTATGGGGCTGGAAGGCTCCCTGAAGCTGAAGGAGATCAGCTATATCCACTCCGAGGCGTATGCCTCCGGCGAGCTGAAGCACGGCACCATTTCCCTCATCGAGCCGGGAACGCTGGTGGTGGCTCTGGGCACCTACGAGCCGCTCTTTGACAAGGCCATGAGCAATGTGGTGGAGGTAAAGGCCCGTGGAGCCGAGGTGCTGGCGCTGGCCACGGAGCCCTTCAAGGAGAAAATGGCCCACACGGCGGACAGCGTCATAGCTGTGCCGGAGACCCACCCGGTTGTACAGCCCTCTTTGGGCGTGGTGCCCTTGCAGCTCTTTGCCTATTATGTGGCTCTCCAGCGCGGCTGCGATATTGATAAGCCCCGGAATTTGGCCAAAAGCGTGACGGTGGAATAAACCCGTTTCCGAACCGGATACAGCCGCGCTGGCTCGCCGCAAGTGCGGCGCACAAGCATTTTGCGCATAGCGCAAAATCTTGAAATCGGACGGATTCATTCCGGACGATTTGAGTTAGATCATAGGGTTCCCGCAAAAACGCAGCTTTTGTGGGAGGGCTGCGATATTGATAAGCCACGGAATCTGGCCAAAAGCGTGACGGTGGAATGATTCGTGCTTTGCAATTTTTCACCTTTTGAGCAGCAGTGTTCCAAACGGAAATTGTTAGAGAATGCAAAAAACAGCGGGGACCATTTTAAATGGTCTCCGCCGTTTTTTTGAATCCTTTATTGTATCTCGAACCGGAACTGTTACGGCCTTGGCTCATCCTCGTAGTAGAATGGCAGCCCGCAGGCGTAGCAGCTGTTCCGATTTCCCTGTTGCCGCTTCCCGCAGCCAGGACAAATGACCGTGTCCGATGTTCGGGTGGGGAACCGAACCGGCTTGCTGATCTCAGTGATCGGCTCGTGCTTTGCTTGCTCCGTATGGACCGCCGCTTTCGGCTGATCTGCCGGCGCCGCGCTGTGCTCCAATTCAGTGATCCTCTTCTGCAGATCCTTTACCTGCTGTCTCAGTTCAGATACTTCCCGGTTATAGGCGGTGCTGTTAAATGTGTCACTGGCTTTATCGGGCATCAGAAGCAGGATCAGACACGCAAGAAAACTGCCAAATAACCCGGCAAAAGCACAAAGCGGCCCGTTGTATCCCTTTTGCGTGCCGACGAAATAGCAAAAATAGCAGCACATAACGTCCAAAATGGCGAATACAAGCAATGCCATAGCGTTTCCCTCCTGATTCGGTTCCTACCGCAGCGAAAGCCGCAAAGCGGTTTGATCGACAATTTGGGTCTCTGTGCCGGTTTTCGGGATCAACTCCATGCTACCATGCCTGTTTGCGCATTGCAAGAGAAAAAGAGCGCATAGGTGAAGCCGGGTGCTTTTTCCGGGGAGAGGGGGGAACACTTTCTAAAACTTTACATAATTTTCCGGGAGAAATTTCCGACAGAATATTGACCCATGTCTCCGGTTTCGCTATAATGTGCCGTAGGGCGACATAACACCACGGCCCATAAGGGCCGTGGCGTTTTTTCGGCATAGATTCGACTGGCTTTGACAGAAAGGAGCAGCTATGAAGCGGCATTTTGGAAAGTGGCTGACAGCGGCGGCTCTGGCGGTGGGCTGCACCGTCATGACGGCCAACGCATTTGCGGATACGAACGGACACTGGGCGGAGTCCGCCATCAATAAGTGGTCCGGGGAGTATGGGATCATTCAGGGATATGACGATGGTACGTTCCGTCCGGATAAATCCATCACACGCGGCGCTTTTGCGGGAATTCTGGACCGTTTTCTCCATTTTCAGAACGCCTCTCCCGCGGATACCTTCTCGGATACCGCCGGGACCTATTGGGAGGATGCCATCCTGAAGCTCCATGCCTCCGGCATCTATCTGGGCAATCAGGGCGCGGCGCTGCCCTCCAGCACCATCACCCGGCAGCAGGCGGTGGCTATGATCGGCCGCGCCTTCCGGATCGCACCGGAGACCGCCGCACCGGATTATACGGATACGGACCAGATCGCGGAGTACGCGATGGCCTATGTGGGAGAGTTTGAGGTTCGCGGGTATCTGACGGATTCCGCCGCCGGTACCTTCCGGCCCACGGACCCCATCACCCGGGCGGAACTGATCAATATCCTCAGCAACATGGTGGATACGCTGGTGAAGGAGACCACCACTGTGACGAAGGATGTTTCCGGCAGCCTGCTCATCAGCGCGGCGGACGGCGCAACGCTGAAGGGCATCCGGATCGGCGGCGATCTGATCTTAGCTCCCGGCGTTACGAAGGACGTGACCCTGGTGGACTGCGTGATCCAGGGCAATATCCGCAATTACGGCACCGGCGAGGTGCGCTTTGAAGCGCCGCAGATCACGCCGGAGAGCACGGCTGCCAAGCCCTCCGAGGTCTACAAGCCCGGTGCCACGCTGGACCGCACCCTTGAATACGGCGGCAAGACCGTGCCCATTTACCGGGACCGTCCGCTGAACGTGTTCTCCGACGTGGATTTCATCTGGACGGGTGAAGAAAATGAAAACCAGCGGCGGCTGGAATATCTGGGCGGCGAGTTCCGCACCCGGTACGGCATCGACGTTTCCTCCTTCCAGGGGGAGATCGACTGGGACGCCGTGGCGGATGACAACATCGACTTCGCCATGGTCCGGGTGGGCTTCCGGGGCACCGGCACCGGCAGCCTGAACACCGACAAATACTACGAGCAGAACATCCGGGGCGCTATGCGGGCGGGTCTGGAGACCGGCGTGTACTTCTTCGCCCAGGCTGTCACCGTGGAGGAGGCCATCGAGGAGGCGGATTACGTCATCAGCCTGCTGGACGGGCTGGACATCAACGGCCCCGTGGCCTATGACTGGGAGATGCACGATTCCACCTACCGGGTCTACGGCACGTCCCCGGAAATGGCTACCGCCTGCGCTGTGGCCTTCTGCGAGCGGATCAAGGACGCGGGGTATACCCCCATGGTCTACGGCGGTACGTATGTGACCTACATGAAGTACGATCAGGGCGCTCTGGCGGACTACCTGAGCTGGTATCCTGAGTACAAGAGCGAAAAGTCCGAGAAGCTGTGCCCCACGCTGGTGTATCACATGGACTACTGGCAGTTCTCCAGCACCCGTGCCGTGGCCGGGATCAACGGCCGGGTGGACATGAATATCCAGTTTATCCGCCGATAAAAGAAGTCTGACTGAACAATAACCCCGCCGGGAGAATTTCTCCCGGCGGGGTTTTGCATCTGCTTTCGATGACTCAGAAGGTCAGCCGCATCTGGTACCACACCGCGCCGCCGTGGGTGGAGCCGGACACGCCTTCGCTGACAAAGCCAAACTTGGCGTAGTAGTGCACCAGCTTGTCCTTACAGGTCAGTACCAGACCCTTCCGGCCCTGGGCCTTTGCATCGGAGATGGCGCGTTCCAGCAAAGCAGCCGCCACGCCCTGGCGCCGGTATTCCGGCAATGTATTGACGCCGAAGATCATCTGCCAGCAGCCCTGTTCGTTGTGAGCGTGGGCCTGCTCATAGAGATCATCGGTCAGGTCGGTCTGGTCCGTCACCATGCCGTCCACAAAGCCGATGAGCTTTTCGCCGTCCAGCATGAGCCAGAAGTGGCTGCCGTAATACCGCAGCCGCTCTGCAAATTCCTCTTTTGAGGCGGCCTCCGCCGCCGGGAAGCAGGCAGCCTCCACGGCAGTTACCGCGTCCAGATCGTTCAATGTCGCTGTTCTGATGTTCATGGCGTTCTCCTCTTTTGTTCCGAAAACATTATATATCAAAGGTCAGATGCTCTCCGGCGGCTCTGCCGGGTTCCAGCCCGAATTCGCTGGGCAGGAACCGGGGACACACGTTCTCCGACGTGCAGATCACCGACGCAGACAGCCGGGTGCCGATCTCGCAGGCTTCATCCATGGTTTTTCCATAGGTCAGGCCCATGGTGATCCCGGCAAAGAAGGCGTCCCCCGCGCCGGTGGTGTCCTTCACGTCCACCTTCATAGCGGGGCAGATGCCGCAGGAACCGTCCTGCATGGCATAGACCGCCCCTTGGGCACCCATGGTCACTACCATCCGGGGGATCTCCGCCGCCTGTACGTGGTGGGCCAGAATGTCCCGCAGCTCCTCCGGGGTCTTGCTGTCATAGTCCTCTGAGAACAGAATTCCCGCCTCCTGCTGGTTGCACACGAAGCAGTGGCAGGAGCGGAGAAAGTCCCGCCGCTCCACGGCGATACTCATGTTGGACACAGCGGCAAACACCGGCTTGCGGTATTTTTCCGCGTAGTAAAAGACCGCCTTTACGATCTCCTTGTCGCAGTCGATCTCCAAGGCGATGCTGTCGGCATTGCGGAAGATCTCGTCTCCGTGATCGTCCAAAATGTCCACAATAGGCCGCAGATCCGGGCGCTTGGAAATGGAGGCCACCACGTCGCCGCCGTTGTCGAAAACGGCCAGCCAGGTACCCATACCGTCAGGCACGGCCCGGATGTAATCCGTGTTGACCTTGTGGTCCTGCAGCTTGCGGATCACGTCCGCTCCGGTGCCGGTGGTGTCCACCAGACTGACGAAGGTGGGCCGCAGCTCCACGTTGGCAATGTCCTCCACCAGATTCCGGCTGACGCCGCCGTGGACGATCTCCACCCGTCCGGCGTTCCGCCCACCGGGAATATATACATCGGCGGGATACCCCTTAATATCCACGAAAACGGCGCCCAACACCACAATACCCATAGCTGCTCCCATCCTTCGCGGCTGCCCGCGAACCTCATCTGTTTTTGTTGAAGTATGTTACCATAGGATTGCAAAAAAGTCCAGCACGGGCGAATTGCCAAACGGCGGGAACTGTGCTATACTTTTCCTGACCGTGAAGCCCACGGCCAGATATTGGGAAGGGAGGGAGCATCATGGATCAGGAGCCTCGTCTGACGCAGCTGACCCCATCAGCGGGTTGAGCGGCAAAATTAGGGCCGGGTGTCCTATCGAACATTCTGAAAGACCTTCCCAACCGGGTTGACCCCAACCTGTTAGTGGGCTTTGACACCAGCGACGACGCCTGTGTTTACCGCATCACCGACGAGATCGCCGCCATTCATACCGTGGATTTCTTCACCCCTATTGTGGATGACCCCTTCTGGTTCGGCCAGATCGCCGCGGCCAACGCCCTCAGCGACGTGTATGCCATGGGGGGACGGCCTGCCGTGGCGATGAACCTGCTGTGCGTCCCCGGCTGTCTCTCTCAGGAGACCATCCGGAAAATTTTAGAGGGCGGCCACCAGAAGGCTGTGGAGGCGGGCTGCGTCATCGCCGGTGGCCACACCATTCAGGACGATGAGCCGAAATACGGCCTGTGCGTCACCGGCTATGTCCACCCGGACAAGGCCCTGCGGAACGTGGGCGCCAGACCGGGAGATGCGCTGGTTTTGACCAAGCCCCTCGGCACCGGCGTCCTGACCACCGCTGCCAAGGCAGACCTGCTGGAGCCGGAGCAGTACGACCGTCTGGTTCGCTCCATGGCCCGGCTGAACGCCCACGCGGCGGAGGCCGTGTCCAAATGCCCGGAGATCCACGCCTGTACGGACGTCACCGGCTTCGGACTTCTGGGCCACGCCGATGAAATGGCCCGAGGCAGCGGCGTGACCATCCGCCTTTACAGCCGGCGGCTCCCCTTACTGCCGGGGGCGCTGGAATTCGCGGAAATGGGGATCATCCCCGCCGGAGCCTACCGGAATCTGGACTATGTGAAGCCGCGCCTGACCGTGGCGGAGAGCGTCCAGCAGGCCCGCGTGGACCTGATCTCCGATCCCCAGACCTCCGGCGGATTGCTGGTGGCCCTCCCTATGGAGGACGCCGGGGCCTTGCTCGCGGCTCTGCGGGAGCGAGACCCGGACAGCGCCATCATAGGTGCGGTGGTCGCCCAAACGGAGCATACCCTTGAGATCGTCTGACAGAATTCGCCCCCGCCGAGGTTTCGGCGGGGGTTTTGCCGTATCCCGTTGTTTTTTCTTGCGAATCACGCAGTATCGTGATACACTGAACTTGAAAATCTGAATTAAAGGAGTTGTGTTCCATGTCTGTTGTTGTAGACGCGCTGGGCAAACAGTGCCCCATTCCCGTTGTGATGGCGAAGAAGGCTCTGGCAGAGCTGCAAACCCCTGATACACTGGAAATTCTGGTGGACAATGAGGCGGCGGTCCAGAACCTCAGCAAGCTGGCGGCCAGCTGCCAGCTGCCCGTCCGGGCGGAAAAGACCGGAGAGAAGCGGTTCTCCGTCACCATGGAGGTGTCCGCCCCGGTGCGACCCGCGGAGGAGACCGTCTGTGCCCCGGATGCCCGTGGGGATCTGGTGGTGGCCGTCGGCTCCAACTGCATGGGCAATGGGGAGGAGACGTTGGGTAAGACGCTGATGAAGGGCTTTTTGTACGCCGTCAGCCAGCTGCCTACGCTGCCTAAGACCATCCTGTTCTATAATTCCGGCGCATACCTTACCTGCACGGGGTCCGATTCTTTGGAGGATCTGAAGTTCATGGAGGCGCAGGGCGTGGAGATCCGTACCTGCGGCACCTGCCTGGACTTCTACAAGCTGAAAGAGACCCTGGCCGTGGGCAGCATCACCAATATGTACGCCATCGCGGAGACGCTGGCCGCCGCCGGGAAAGTCATCAAGCCATGATCTATCTGGACAACGCCGCCACCACCCGCCAGAAGCCCCAGCCGGTGATCGACGCGGTGGTGTCGGCTATGACCACCTTGGGCAACAGTGCCCGTGGCACCCACGAGGGGAGCCTGTCCGCTTCCCGGGTGATCTACGGCACACGGGAAAAGCTGGCGACGTTCTTCAACTGCCCACGGCCTGACCATGTGGTGTTCACCGCCAACTCCACGGAGGCCCTGAACATGGCCATCTGCGGCCTGCTGGACCCCGGCGACCATGTGATCGCCACGGATCTGGAGCACAATTCCGTCCTGCGTCCTCTGTACCGGCTGGAGGCGGAGCGGAGCGTGTCTCTCAGTTTCGTCCCGGCTGACCGGCAGGGGCGGATCGACTACGGCGATTTTGAGCGGCTGATCCGCCCGGAGACGCGGGCCATCATCTGCACCCATGCCTCCAACCTCACCGGAAACGCCGTGGATATTGGCCGGGTGGGAGCCATCGCCCATGACCATGGCCTGATCTTCCTTGTGGACGCCTCCCAAACGGCGGGAGTCCTGCCTATCGACATGGAGGCCCAGCAGATCGACCTGCTCTGCTTTACCGGGCACAAGTCCCTGATGGGGCCGCAGGGCACCGGCGGGCTGTGTCTGGGAGAGAACGTTGCCCTCCGGCCTTGGAAGGTGGGGGGCACCGGCGTCCAGACCTACAACCCTGCCCAGCCGGAGCAGCTGCCTACACGGTTGGAGGCGGGGACCCTCAACGGCCACGGCATCGCAGGGCTGTCCGCCGCGCTGGACTATATCCGGACGGTGGGCATGGAGACCATCCGGGAGAAGGAGGAAGCCCTCATGCGCTGGTTTTATGAGGGGGTTTCCGCCATTCCCGGCGTAACGGTCTACGGCGATTTTACCGCTCCCCGGACGGCGGTGGTGGCGCTGAATATCCGGGACTACGATTCCGGCGAGGTGTCGGACGCGCTGGCGCAGGACTACGGAATTGCCACCCGCCCCGGTGCCCACTGCGCCCCCCGGATGCACCGGGCCTTGGGCACGGAGCGCCAGGGAGCCGTGCGGTTCAGCTTCGGCTGGTTCAACACGGAACATGAGATCGACACGGCGATCCGGGCGGTAAAGGAGCTGGCGGAATGAGACCCAAAACCCTGAAACTGGTGGTGACGTTCTACACCACAGCAGCAGCCATGGCTATGGAGACCCTCTGCAAGGCGCAAAGCGTCCCCGGCCGCTTGATCCCCACTCCCCGGGAGCTGACGGCGGACTGCGGTATGGCGTGGTGCGCCCCCGTAGACACCGAAGAAACACTGCGGGCCTTGGCGGATGCCCATCATCTGGAATACGCGCTCTGGCAGGAGCTGCTGGTCTGAACAAAACCGTACCTGACGCAAGTCAGGTACGGTGTTTTACGTTTATAAAATCAACAGCAGGCCCAGAGCCACCAGCAGTTCCTCGTCCGCCTTTTCCCGGAACAGAAAGTACAGCAGACCCAACAGCAGCAGATCCCCGGCGTCCACCCGATCCAGATGCAGTTGATCCAGTATCCGCCGCAGGTACCCGGCAAGGCCCTCCGTGCCGCCGGACCGGGGGCCGGATTCATTGGGATCGTCTGGCGGCGGGGGAGGGGGCTGCGATCCGTGATCAGCCGTTTCCTGCCGGGGCGGCTCCGGTTCCGCCACCTTGGTATAGGTGCCGTCATCCCGGCGGATGTAACGGTTATACATGGCCATCCCCCCTCAGCAGGAACTTTTTCCCCACCCGGAACAGCCGGGCCAGCTGCAATGCCCGTTCCACCTTATCCTGCCGCTCCGGTTTCAGATAGGGCCGCAGTGCGAACAAAAGCTGACGGGCGTTGCTGTTCTGGGCCTCTCCCAGCTCCCGGAGGACCGGCAGGAGGGAGGCGATGGCCTTGGGGTCCAGATCACCCAGTCCGGAGAGAAAACCCGGGCCAGACCCCGGCTGACCGCTCACCACCGGCCCGCTGGGAGATGGGTTTCGGCTTTCCGGGCTGGGCTGGCCCCAACTCTGTGCCGTCCCTCCACTGGCGGGGCCGCTCTGCTGAAACGGAAGGCCGCCGTTCTGCACTGCGCTTCCTGTTTCGCCGGAGGGCGGCGCGGCGGGGGGAGGCTGCTCCGTCCCACCGCCGTTTCCCATGAGGGATTGGGCCATTTTCATGATCTGGTCCATGGCCTCCGGGTTGGAGAGGAGACTATTCAGCTTGTCGTCAAACTCCGCCATGAGGCCGGACCTCCCTCCTTACTTCTGGAGCCGCTGGCTGACCCGCTCCATCAAAGCCGCGCCCTCCGGGCTTTGGGCCACCCGGCCCACCAGCTCCGCCATGACGTTCGTATCCCCCCGCATGGCAGCCTGCATGGCCCGCTGAAGCCCCGCACCGTTGTCCGGTCGGGTCAGCGCCTGCATGAGCGCCTGCCCATCGCGGGACTGCATAAGCTGCCGAAGGGCGGCGGGATCGGCCTTCAGCTGGTCCATCATCCGTTTGGCGTTTTCATCCATGGCTGTGTCCTCCCATGCTCTCAGTCTCAGACCAGTATATGAACGGCGCGAAAAAAATGTGCCTGCGAAAATCGCAGACACATTTTTACATCATTTCAGCTTTTTCCCCTGAGCGCAGTCCGCTTTTAAGGGGCAATCCTCGCATTTGGGGGAGCGGGCGGTGCACACATCCCGGCCGAAAAGCACCATCCGGTGGCAGAAAGGCCCGGATTCTGCCGGGGGGATGGCCTTGCGAAGCTGCTGCTCCACCTTCACCGGGTCCTTGGACCCGTCGGTGATGCCCAGCCCCCCGGTCATGCGGATACAGTGGGTGTCGCAC
>OGDS01001183.1_pt1 | contig 21563 bp, 18 predicted proteins | sample 1570351 | NCBI WGS metagenome assembly OGDS01 (sample SAMEA2581974, study PRJEB24529) | metagenome | biome: Human gut stool | place: China | collected 2011
AGTGGCTTATTACAAAGAAAAGGAAGGACGTGGTGCTATGAGTGAAGCAGTAAGACAGTATGCAATGGAATATGCCAAAGAATATGCAAAAGAATATGCAAAGGAATATGCCAAAGAGTATGGTGAGGAACAGAAGGAAGAGGGGATTCTTCAGGGAAAAAATAATATGTTGTATTCATTGGTTTCAAAGGGAAAGTTAAAAATAGATGTAGCAGCCGAAGAGGCAAATGTCAGCCTTGGAGAATTTGAAAAATCGATGGAGGAAGCAGGATATAAAATTCCTGAATTGGTATAGTTTAATAGTTACAAGATACGTTAAATATAGACCCGGTTTGCATAAGTATGTGCAGACCGGGTTTTTATAATAAAAATGCAATGTATGATACAAAAAGTTTACAACTGACATATATACTCATTATAACAACATGGAAGATAACTATTCTGAATAGTCACCGGGAAAGAACAAAAAGGGAGGAGAACCACATATGGATAAAAGGGGTAACATATCTTCACGAAATATGAGATTATTTGCAGCAATTATGACACTCATCGAGGCACTTGTCCTCACATCATTTACAGGCTGTGCAGATAAAAAGGTAGATTATGGCACTGATACAGAAAAACTGACAAAAAGTGCTGTATGCAATGTAAAGGATTTTAGTACAGATGAGACCTACAGCGATGAGTTTTCCGTGCAGACAGAAATTGGAAATGTAAATATAGATATAAGTGCAAAAGTGGAACTGCCTGATTGTAAGACAATGTCAGTAGTTGAAGTGGAAAAGATACCTTATTCTGCAAAGCTCAAGGAAAAGATATTGAAGGCATACTTTGGAGAGTCACAGATTTATTACTATGATAAGGAACATTGGACAAAAACACAGCTTCAAAATCTCATTGATTCCATAAATTCCTCAACAACACCAACTGATACATCTGGCACAGGAAACAGAGCTGAGTTTTTGAAGGAATATACGCATTATCTGGAAAATGCCGGGGATGAATGGACTATAGCTACAGAGTATGATTCATGTGATGAGTTTGTAGGAAAAAAAGGAAACACTTGGTATAACGTGAATTTTGTTGCAGATGGTGATGAAAATAAATGGCTGTCGGGAATTGGCGCAGGTCCGATTGAGGGATATACCAAAAAGACAGGAAGTAATCAATACGAGTGGAGCAATATATTTAACGATGGATATGTGCAGCAATACTTTGGACCGGATTCACTCATGGAATATGATACGGTATATGATATCACGGATTCACAGGATACATCGGGAGAGGAAATTGAGCAGGAGGAAAATGAATCGGGTATCACAATAGAAGAAGCGGGGAATATGATAGACAGCTTTTTGAAAGAGACAGGTTTTTCATCCATCCCGCAGACTGAGAGCTCGCAGCTGAAATGGAGTGGATATAACGAAAGAGCCGATCATGTGTATCAGGAAGATGATATACATGAGTGTGTAAGTGGTTATAGATTTTACTACAATATCGGAGTTGGCAAAATATTATTTGATGATGCTTTAAACCCGATGGATTACAGCGGATACAATATGAAATATGGTGATAGTATAGAGGATACTTTTGATAATGAATTCTACAATTTTTATATTGATAAATATGGTATAGGTACTTTTTATATAGACTGCCCGGTAAGTATAGTAAGAAAACAGGAAAATGTAGAAATGCTTCCTTTAGAAAATATATTTGATATTGCCCGGGATGAGCTTGAAAACAATGCTGATGAATATGTATTGGATACAAATGTAAAATATTACACTTTAAAACTTGCATACATAAGGGTAAACAACCGGACTGATATGCAAAAATACAGTTATATTCCGGCATGGAGTCTGGAATTGCTGCAGAAAGGCACTGCAAATGCATGCCCTGTATTTATCAACGCGATTGACGGAAGTGTGATACATTCGGACGATCTGAGTTAAGATACAGAATGTTTACATTAGACCGTACCTTCACAGGAATAATTATGTTGTAGAAAAAAATGTGACATATCAGGGAGGATTGGCATATGAGAAAACACACAAGAATACTCGCAGCGGCTATGACGATCGTTGAAGCGATAGTAATCATCTCACTCACAGGCTGCTCAGGCAAAAAAGTAGATTATGGGAATGAGAGCGAAAGTAAAGAGACAAAAAATATGTCTGCCTTAGCTGATATCAGGGCAGACTCCGGCTGGAATGAAAACTTTACCATACAGACCGGTAATGGCGAGAAAACAGTATATGTAAGTGCAAATATTGTAGTTCCAGACTGCGATAACATGTCGGTTGTTGAGGTGGAAAATATAAAGATAGATGTTGATTACAAAAAGCGTTTTCTGGATTTATATTTTGGTGGGAACGAGTACTATTATCACGATCCGGATCATTATACTGTTGACGAACTGAATGAGGTCATAGAGTACTGGCAGAAAGAACAGGATGATACTTACAGGGAGTGGTTGGAACAGCGGCTGGCTGAATACAGGGATAAGCTTGAAACGGCAAAGACTACTTATACCGTGGCAAAGGATCTCGAAAACTGTGAAGTATTTGCAGGCTACAAGGGTGATGTGTTCTGTGAGGTGGAGTTTGAGGCTCACAAGGTACATGCTTACGCCTTGCATCAGTCCGGGACAGATTACGGTCCACCATCTTTAAGGAATGAGGACTATGATACCATAACGCAGACTTTTCAGGATGATGATCTAAAGGATAAGGCAGACGAGACCTCAAATGAGGGCAGTAAATCTGCCGCATCAGCCAAAAAAGAAGCCGGGAATTTCCTTAGTAAATTGGGAATGCAGGATCTGGTGGAACGAGGTGAATGTGAGTGCAGCTGGATAGGGTTTAATAACAGCGAAGAGGGAAATGACTATCAGACAGCAGTGTGGGGATATATTTATTCATACGCGACCGGCATAGACGGAATCACATTTAAGGATGGATTTGATATGGATACCTATTTGTCGGTGTATGAAGCAAATGATAGTGATATAGATGATGTTACACTGCCTGACAGTACACTTCTTACAGTCACGGATGATGGAATAATTGATGTGCAGATGGAATATCCGGTAAATGTAACACAGATCTATAAGGATGTGGAGCTTATTTCTCTGAAAAATATAGAGCAGATCATCAAGGCGGAGATTACGGAAAATCCTGATAAATATGATATTGCATCGTCATTCAATAAGCTACAGCTTAGTTATCTTAAGATAAGAAGTGACAGTGAGCAGGGAAAATACAGCTATGTTCCGGCGTGGGCACTGTCACGTCTGGTAGACTACTCCAATGAGCAAAATGCTATCTTTGTAAACGCTATAGATGGAACAATCATAAATTTGGAAAATTCACTGTAAAGGAGAGGCTATGAAGAGGAAAAACGTTATTATACCGGCGTTGGTTCTTGCAATAGCATTAACCGGCTGTTCAGGAAAAAAAGTAGATTACAATATGGAAACTGAAAATATAAACACAAAAGCAGGAAGTGATATAAGTGCGTTTGACGACAGTACGAAATGGAATGACAGCTTTTCTGTTGAGACATCTGACAAAAGTGTGGATGTGGATATTTCAGCAGACATTACCCTGCCGGACTGCAAAAGCATGTCGGTTGTTGAGGTGAAGAATATAAAGGTGGGTGCCGATTTCAAAAAGAGTGTGATAGAGGCTTATTTTGGCGATAGTACCGTATATTATCACGACATACCTCATTATACGAAAGAAGAGATATATCACAGCATGGAGGTTGTAAAAAATGAGATTGCCGGGTATCAGCAGAAAATTGATGCGGGACTTATCACAGAAGAGGGCGTCAGCAGGGTGATGAAAAGTGAAAATGATCTGCTGGAACAGTATGAAAAGGCAGAACCGTCTGCACTGGATACGCGTGAAATAGCCACAGACTATACGGATTGTAATGAGTATCTGGGATATATTGGTAATGTTTTCTGTGAGCTTAGGTTTGGAATTGCTGAGGACGGTTCGCTTGAATATATTTCAGCACAGCCTCTTAAAGCAGGAAGTGAGGGTACATCATATGATAGCAGTGAGTATGGCTATTACGGACCACCATCATTTGAACAGGAGCAGGGTGTAGGGGGCCTTAATGGAGGTTCTACAGGTGGAGATACTACCTCTGCATATGACAACGAGTGTGTATTGACCAAAGACGAAGCTGTAAAGAAGGCAGAAGAATTTCAAAATAAATTAGGCAGGGCTTCACAGGTATATATAGGAACCTCAGACTACGAGTGGAGCGCAGGAGTGATAGAGGATGGCGATGATACCGTAAAAACTGATGATAAAGAGAGCGTTATAAAGGATACAGCCTGGGGATATATCATAGATTATGGCGAGGGTGTGGATGGCATAGCGTTTTGCAAGTCACTCGATTTCACCCGGAATATGGATATATGGGAGAAACTCGATAACTATGATGATTTTATGCCATATGGCAGCAGTTCCTTTATTGTGACGGATCAGGGAGTGACGGAATTTACTGTTTCTTACCCGGTTGATATTGTAAATGAGTCAAAAAACGTAGAACTTTTGTCAATGGACACTATAAAAGAGATCATCAAGGATGACATGACAAAGAATTCAGATCAGTATGATTTTACACAAAATCACACTTACAACAATCTAAAGCTCGGATATATCCGTTTGAAGGATGCATCTGACAAGGATAAATATACTTATGTTCCGGCATGGTGTCTGTCAAAACAGGATAAGGGCTACGACAGATATCCGGTGTATGTGAATGCTATAGATGGCACGATCATACGGATTGATGATCTCATATAAAATTTAGCTAATGGATCGGGTTCATATTTTGATGGAAAAGATGTGAAAAATATATGATTAACAGAAAGAAAAAATATATAAGTCGTTTGACATTTGCCGCTGCAATTACCTCTATTTTATTTTCAGGATGTGGGGCGGCACAAAAGGAGCTTGCACAGACGGACAGAGCTTCCTACGAGAAAATATCATACCAGACAGTTACGGTACAGAGCGGTTCACTCACACCTCAGACTACCATCAGTCTGAGCGCGCAGGGCTATACCAGGTTTTCCTATGGTGCGACAAACACGGAGCTTACGCTCGAAAAGGTAAATGTGGCAGTGGGTGATCATGTGAAAAAGGGCGATATACTGGTGGCTTTTAAATCCGGGGAGATACAGAAAAAGATTGAGGACTACAGCGGGCAGATCAGCCAGAATAAGCTTCTGGCAGAGCACTACAGGGCTATTATGAAAATCGATGATACTCAGGATTATTCAAGCGATATTGCCCAGCTTGATAAGGATACAGAGGTTGCGCAGCTTTATCTTGATGAGGCAGAGGAAAAACTGTCGAGATATCAGATCACGGCATCCGAGGATGGCACGATCACAGCAATGAACAATTCGCTTTTGGCGGGAGTTTTTGAACCGGGCAGCAATCTTATAACAGAAATCAGCGGAAACGGCAATTACGAGGCTGACAGACCGGAAGGTTATGACTTTAATGTAGGTGATGTATACACGGCAACAGCATCTGATATAGAGTTTGAACTTAAGGTAAAAGAGGTGGACGATAAAAAGCTTGTTTTTGAACCGGTATCGGACATGTCGGCAGTATCGGATGCACAGATATTTTCCATGGAAGTGACGCGCCCTGCTATAGAAAATGCTGTGTATGTGCAAAAGGACGCAGTACATGAGAAGGATGGCAGGTATTTTGTATACACACTGGATGAGAATGGATACAGACAGGCGGTATGGATAAGTGTCGCAGATCAGGTGGGAGACTACCGGATCATCACAGAAGGACTTAAAAGCGGGGATGAGGTGGTTTTGCAGTGAAGAACAGAAACCTTTTATCAATAAAAAAACTGGCAGTACTGGGGATATGTGTATCGTTTGTGGCAGGCGGCTGTGGAAAAATGACAGAAAGCAGCATACCAAAGCTTGAAGAACCTGTAGCGTTAAATGAAGCCTATAGACCTGTGGAATACGGTACGATCGGCTCCATGCATGTGCTGATGGCTACCGCAGTTCCAAGGGATTACTGCAATTACTACGGTGCCAATGTCAATATTTCACAGATATATGTGGAGCCGGGAGATACAGTAAATGCGGGGGATGTGCTTGCAGTCTGTGATGTGGATGAGGCAAAAAAAAAGTTGCAGGAATGTAAGGATGCGCTGGCGCATGAGAATGAGACATATGAGATATCCGCGCAGATCTCGGATACGCAGATCAAATTATGGGAGAGTCAGGCAGCAGAGCAGGAGAACAACACACTGATAGCCACAGAACAGGAAAATGAGCGGTACGATAAGCAGCTTCACGAATACCGCGTGCAAAAGATCAATGAGCAGATGGCTTTATATCAGCAGATCGTTGATGATGGAACGCTTAAGGCAGCCCACAGCGGTCTTGTCACTTACACTAAGAAGCTGACAGGTGGAAGGTCTGCTGCGGCATACGAGAATATAGTCATTGTCTCCGATACGGATGACCTTGTGCTGGATATAAAAGATACAGCCATAAATGAGTACAAATACAGCGATTATGACAAGAAATATGTGATAGTCGATGGCGAAAAATATGATGTCACCGAGTCTCAATATACATCAGAGGTTTTGGTACTTTCGAAGATAAACAACCGCTATCCGGATGTGTGCGTGGAAAGCAGGGAAAAGCTGTTTCTTACGGCAGGACAGATGTATCCGGTATATTTTGAAAAGACAAAAGCAAATCAGGCACTTGTCGTGGGAAAAGATTCCATCTATAAGGATGGCGATACCAGATATGTCTATGTGAAAAATGATGAGGGCGGCCGCGAGAAACGCATCATAACAACAGGTGAGTATGATGAAAACTATACACAGGTCACAGAGGGCTTAAAAGAGGGGGAGCTGGTCTACTATAATTCTACAGATCAGGTTCCGACAAGGTACAGCAAATATACGGTAACAAGGTCTGACTTTGATATAGCAAACTACGGTGTGAGCTACAGCAGATCTGACGCAGGGACGATAACCGAAACCTGTGATTATGAAGGGCAGATCGTATCGGTCAATGTGAAGCAGGACGATACGGTAGAAAATGGGATGCTGCTTTACGTGGTGGATACCGGAGAGGGCAAAGCTGCCATAACAGAGGCAAAAAATGAGATCGACTCGGAGAATGAATCCTATGCGCACAAGATCGCAGATTACGATAAACAGGTAAAAGATTTATCTGAAGGTGGTAGCAGCGCAGAAGAAAATAACAAACAGGATGAAAAGCCGGATACAGCATATGAAGAGCAGCAGTTGAAATTGAACTTACAGCTGCTTGATCTGCAGAAAAAACTTGCCGGTGCAGACCACACCTATCAGCTTTCCCGGCTACAGTCAGCATATGACAGTATAAGTGCTGGAAATGACGGCAAAGGAAATATTTCAGTATATGCCAAAAATGACGGAAAAGTTTCAAAGGTGAGTGTCAAGGCAGGAGATAATGTGGAGGAAGGCTCAGATATCCTGCAGATAACCGGAAATTCCACGGACGTACTGCAGGTCCTGGTAAAGGATAGCAATAACTATAAAGTATATACGGACAATATAGCAGATGTGGGAGAGCGCGTATCACTTGAGCTGGACGGTACAACAATCTACGGAAACTGTATCGGTTTTGCCGGTTACGGCAGGCAAGCTCAAAGGGGATATATAAATCAGGATGATAAAGGTGTGCATATTACAGGAAACACAGATTCAGGATATGGAAATGCAGCATTTTATATAAAACTTGACAATGGAATACCGGATGATCTGACCAGGGCATCTGCTGTAAAGTTTTCTTATGTTTCTTTTAAAAAGGTGGTAGTGGTGCCGACTTCGATCATACACAAGCAGGTCAATCCTATGGACAAAGATGATATATCATACTATGTGTGGAAAATTGATGGGGACAGCGTGGTAAAGCAGCCGGTAATATTGAGCGATTATACATCAGGCAGCAATACACTTGTGCTTTACGGTATTGATGAGGGCGATGAAATATGTTTGGCTTCGTAATTAATAAATTAAAAAACAGAAAATGGTTAAATTTGTGTCTGCTTATGGGAGTGGCTTTGTTTATAGCACTTTTTGTGTGCCACTCTATGTTTGAAAAGGGTGCGGGAAATCAGATACTCGACAGACTTTTTACGGATCATGCCACACAGCAGAATGAGTTTCCTGCACAGATGAGCCGCGAGGGAACATATGCGGTGGCAGATTATCCTGATTCGCAGTCAGTACTTGATAAGCTGTCAGGATACGAGCAGAAGTGGATTGAATATGTGGATATAAACAAGGTTTCCTCACAGCAGCTTATCACACTCCCAGGAGGACGCGCGGATACAGAGTTTGGAGGACCTAACAATTATTTTACAATAGGATATCTGCCGGGACTTTCGGAGTACGCGGATGTTGTAAAATCTCAGACTGACACAGCCACATTCGAATGCAGTATAAGCGAAAAGACAATGGATCACTACGGACTTGTAGCAGGTGAAAAAATCTATTTACATGTACCTGATGGCAGTGGGAAAAAGGAAATTTCTTTCGTCATATCACAGATCTGCCGTGAAAAAGATATAAACAATCCATATTGGGCCAAGACGCTTTCGGATATGGGCGATGTGATGTTTGTTTCGCAGGATGTTTTTGACGAAATGATGCAGTATTACAGCGAGGACAATATCAGCTACAGTGATTTCCTCATGTTGGATTACAGGCAGATCAACACGGAAAATGCCTCACTTTATGACGGTTATATGGAGCAGTTTAAGGATGCTGACAAGCTCTACAATGACAACATCCGTGATACGCTGGAGCGCTTTTTTACACAGCAGAAGACGATAAAGCTGATGCTTTGGGCGTTGGAGCTGCCGTGTCTTGTGCTTTTGATTTTATTTATAAGAATGATATCTGTACAGATACTTTCGCTCGAGCAAAATGACATACTTGTTTTAAGAAGCCGCGGTGCGACAAAATTACAGGTATTTATTTTGTACTTACAGCAGTCGGGAATAATAGCGTTTGCGGGCTGTGTACTCGGAATAGTACTCGGATATATAATGTGCCGGGCTGCCGCATCTACAGACGGATTTTTAAGATTTACGGCAAAGGATATAAGCACTTACAAATTTGTATGGCAGATGCTTGTCTATGCGGTGGCAGCGGCAGTTATCATGGTGCTGTTTATCACAGTTCCGGTGTGGAAAAAATCAAAGGATGCCATATCAGAGCGCAGCAGTAGGGGACGAATATCAAAGAAAAAGCCTCTTTGGGAGAAATGCTTTATAGACGTTATACTTTTGGCTCTGTCAGCATATCTGCTTTACAATTACAACAAGCAGAAGAGTACGCTTGCGATATCTGTTCTTGAAAACAGGAGCATAGATCCTGTCATGATACTGGACAATTCGCTTTTTATATTTGCAGCGGCACTTTTGTGCGTAAGACTTACCGGACTTATTATTCTGCTTGTGGACAGGCTCTTTAAAAAGCATTTTTCTCCGGCAATGTATGCATCATTTTTACAGCTAAAACGAACCAGATACAATCAGGGATTTCTGGCAGTATTTCTTATCATGACAGTGGCTGGCGGTATTTTTGACGCGAATATGGCGCGCACCATGAACAGCAATATGGAGCAGCGTATCGTCTACAATGTGGGCTGTGATGCGATATACAACGAGGATTTCAGACTCAGGATACAGTACAATAAAAATGGCTCTGTAAACTGGATGTATGACGAGCCTGATTTCGGTAAATACGAGTCGCTCAAAAATGAGGGCATCTGTGACGGTGTCACGCGTGTGCTTGAGGACGAGAGGGTAGACATTTCCGCAGGCAGTGGTTCGGTTTCGGATGCATATCTTATGGCGATAAACACAAAAGAATTCGGTGAGACTGCGAAATTGCAGAGTGACCAAAATGATGATATTAATGACGCTCACTGGTTCAATTACCTGAATGAGCTGGCAAAAGAGCCGGACGGAGTCATCATTTCGTCAAATCTGGCAAAAGATCTGGGACTTAAAGTTGGTGACAGCTTAAATTACTCAAGGTATGTACCGGAGGCTGTCGATGAAGATCAGATCTACGCATCCGAGAATGTAAAGGTATGTGCCATAGTAAAAGGTTTTCCGGGCTACGAGCGTTACACCTATGAGACAGATGCAGACAAAAATGTGACCGAGCAGGAGAAATACCTGATCGTTGCAAATTATGCTACGGTTGTGGAAAAGTTCGGCATGACACCGTACAGTGTGTGGATGAACCTGTCAAAAGGAAAAACGGTAGATGATATTGTGGGATATCTGGGCGGTGAGAACAGTGAAAATTCAGACAGTACAGCAGACAATTTAACAGACACTCAAAGTGAAAAAGTACAGAGTGAAATATACAGGAATATAACATCCGCGCAGCAGCTTATAGACGAGAATAAAAACTCAGCCACAGTGCAGATCACAAACGGTATGTTTACATTAAGTTTTATACTTTCACTGATAGTGTGCTCAGTAGGATTTTTGTTGTATTGGGTTATGACACTAAAACAGAGGGAGCTGCAGTTTGGTATATACCGCGCAATGGGAATGAGAATGAGAGAGGTAAAAGCAATGCTTTTAAACGAGCAGATATTTTTATCATTTCTGCCGCTTCTTGCGGGAGCAGGCATAGGTATAACTGCAACAGCGATGTTTGTAAGGCTCATATCGATCATATATCTGCCGCAGAAACACAATATCGGAGTAAATGTATATATTTATCCATCTGATATGCTGGAGCTTACAGGAGTACTTTTCGTGGCTGTAGCCGTATGCTATGTGGTTATCAGCAGACTGCTTAAGAGTATGAAGATAGCACAGGCACTAAGGCTTGGAGAAGATAGTTAGCAGATAAAAATGATTTTGTGGTAGTCGGTAGAAGGTTTTTATAGCATGGTAAATGAGGTCGTGACATATGGAAAATGCGATAATTGCTCAAAATATAAAAAGATATTTCAAGGCGGGAGATGGTACAACAGTCCACGCACTTGACGGAGTATCCATGGAGATAAAAAAAGGAACACTTGCCATCTTAAAAGGGCGTTCCGGCTCCGGAAAGACCACACTTCTTAATATCCTTAGTGCGCTTGATATGCCGACAGAGGGAAGTGTGCAGTTTCTGGATAAAAATCTCGAGCAGATGACCGAGAAAGACCGGGAAATGCTAAGGCGGTATGAGATGGGATTTGTATTCCAGTCTATAGCACTAATTCCCACGATGACGGCATATGAGAATGTGGAATTTGCCCTTAGACTTGCGAAAAATAAACGTCAGATACAGAAGAATTTGACTGATATGGATAATGACATTGGAGATGCAAAAACCGATGTGATAAATGAGAATACGCATGACAGAGTATCAGAGCTGCTCGAGCGTGTCGGACTCTCAAAGCGCATGGATCATATGCCGGAACAACTATCGGGAGGTGAGCAGCAGAGAGTTGCGATAGCGCGCGCTGTGGTTCATCGCCCGAAGGTGGTCTTTGCGGATGAGCCGACAGGAGCACTCGATACCGCTTCTGGATTTGAAGTCATGCGATTGTTCCGTGAGTTGATAGACGATGAGGACATCACAATAGTTATGACCACGCATGATCCGAACCTGATGGAGCTGGGAGATGAAGTGTTTGAGCTTAGTGACGGCATAGTAATTTAAATTAAAAGGGAGAAAACCAGATGATAAACTGCGATGGACTGGTAAAAATATATGAGACAGACGATAAAAAGGTGATGGCACTGGAGGGGCTTGACCTGACGGTGGAAACAGGGGAGATGCTTGCGGTAATAGGAAAATCCGGCAGCGGAAAATCCACCCTTTTAAATATGATAGGAGGACTGGAAACACCCACGGCGGGAGTACTCACTATCGACGGAAAAGACATTTCCACATATTCAGAAGCCGAAATGGTGAGATACCGCAGGAACAAGGTGGGCTTTGTGTGGCAGAAAAGTGCCAAAAATCTGTTCCCATACCTGACTGTGCTGCAGAATGTCGAGGCCGTGATGATGTTTGAAAATGCAGGTAATACCGATAATTTAAAACACGGAGAAATTATAAAAAAACGCAAGGATAATAATAAAAGCTATGCCCTTAAACTGTTAAATGCAGTGGGATTACAGGAGCATAAGGATAAGCTTCCGGCTCATCTATCGGGAGGAGAGCAGCAGCGCGCAGCGATAGCGGTGGCACTGGCAAATAAGCCGGACATACTGCTTGCGGATGAGCCGACCGGAGCCGTGGATACAAGGACTGCTGATACAATCTATGAGCTGTTTCATAAGCTGAACAAAGAGCTTGGTATAACCATCATCATAGTGACACACGATATGGCACTTGCAGGTCGTGTAGACCGCACAGTGCTTATATCTGACGGAAAGGTAAGTACGGAGAAATTGAAGAAACACCCTGCAATGGAATATACGGTATTGGACAAGGCGCACAGGATAAAACTCACTGATGAGATGCTTGAGGCAGCGGGGATAGAGTCTAATAAGGTCAGGGTTGATGTGCAGGATGGAAAGCTTGTGATATCGCGGATTTAAGACATATTCAAATCATCTAAAAATTTAGAGCATTTATGGTTATAATTTATTTGTTTGAAAAATACTGTGAGTTTGTCTATAATTGAGCTATAGATAATTTCAAGAGGTATAATACAATATGATAAAAATAGGTATTGAGTAGTTAAGTGCAACGTTCACGGGGATATTATTGAAATATGGTATTTGTCATGTTATTTTTATCTTAGAAATAAGCCTGCTAAATTTGTTGAGTACCATTCGTGTCATTCATGTATTTATGGTTGAAGATATATGGATTATAGTATATAAAGAAATTAATAACAGTTGAAGAGTCAGGAACGGTTGCAAACAGGAGTGACAAAATAAGGGGGAATATGAAGAAGAATTTAAAAATTTTATTCATACAATTATGTGTTTTGGCAATAGGCTGCTTTATCGGAGAAGCAGTTTTCGGCTTGCCCAAATGGCTTGGACTTGTGATAGCAGGTCTTATGTTTTATTTGGTATTTTTTATAATACAGATTAAAGGTGCTATGAGTAATATCAAAGATGAAGTGTCAAGTGATGGCATAGCCGGAGCAAGAATATGCGGAGTCTTTATTTCTGCGATACTACTTGCATTTATATTGGGAATATATGTTTATCAAGCGGCTAATATAGCGATGACTATAGCCGGTGTGGTATTGCTTATATTACAGCGGAGAAAAATAAAAGGGTTTTTCTTTGAGAATCGCTGGGAAAATAATTTTTGGTTGGTGTATTTTGGTATTGCATTTATTATTTGTGGTGTTTTTTCTGTATTTGCGTGTCTGGATATTGCACCATGCACGGAGCTTTGTGGTGTTTACAGGGCTATCGGTATCATAGTGTGGATTTTGGTGATTTTATGGACACTTCCGCCTGATACATGGTTGGCCAGATTTGCCACAAATAACTATAAGAGATATGAAGATAATTATGATTAAGAAAGTAATTGAGTTTATTATAGAGTATTTTTAGAAAGTTTTGCTTTCAACATTCTGGATAAGTGCATTGATATCACTTTTAGGAGTGATTTGTGAATTTCTTCAAAAAATGCTGATATAAATATATGTATGCATGGTTTTGAAATTATATTATTCCTGATTGGAGTAGATACATTTGTTTTTTTCAAAGAGGCAATGTACGATTACAAATCTTGTCTATATCAGTATATTGTTGCACTTTATTTTTAATTAGAACAAAAGAAATAATAAACAAAGAAACATTGAATCTGGAGAGGAATTTATAGATGGATAGAATGAAATTGTTAAAGCTACAGATAGTTATAGGAATAATTACTTCGTGCATAGGAATAGTAACGATAATGTATGGAGTGAATTTTTACAATCATCCGAGCAGAGGGAATATTGTGACATGTATTGCATTGCTGTTCTGCTGTATGTTATCAATAATAAGCTGCGTGTTAATTGTGATTAAGAATTATAAAAATAATAAATAACAGTCTCATGTTATTTTTATCTTAGAAATAAGTCTGCTAAATATGTTTCTACCATTCGTTACAAAAAAAGTACCGCTCATTCTTAAGGTGTTGAAAACAATTTAGAATAAGTGGTACTGTTTTTATATAAACGAAAAATATTGATTGAATGTCAAACCTGTACGAATTCGTGTCATTCATGTATTTATGGTTGAAGATATATGAATTATAGGATATAAAGAAATTAACAACAGTTGAAGAGGATGGTGATAATGCTAAGAAATGGTATTAATTGTATAAAATTTTATTGGTTTGGTATATTTTGTAGTTCGATAATGGGGATTGTTGTCAGTACATTTTTAGATTACAGAGTTTTATTTTCTAAGGGAGATTTTTACACCTGGATAGTATCGTTTACTATATTTGTAATTTCAGTTACAGTATCAGATATTATAATGCTACAGGTTACAGCATTGAGTAGGTTTTTATATTTGAGAATCAGGTATTCAATAAAGTGCCCATTATGCATTTTCCCTTTTCTTATAAATAGTGTAGATGGGAAGCTCGAGGTAAAAATTGGAAAAAAACCTGAGGTTGTTTATTGTGATTTTATTGATGATGAAGAGTATAACAGATTTTCATATGAAGAGATGATACGGATTTTAAGAGAGGGCATAATTGCAAGAAAGATCGGAAGATATATTTTTGGTATTAGTGTAATGATTTTGTTTTTATGCTTTAAACCGGCAGGCGCACTGATAGTGATTATTTTATTGGCAGAGTTTGAAGCATTGGACATGATTTATGAGCGGAAATTTCATGGAGATAATTTCAAGCTTCGCAATATCAGAAGAGGGAATGGAGCTTTGTATTTGAATAAAGTTTATGATGATTGCAGGGTAGAAAATTTCTATGACAATGATATAAATAAAAACTATGTTCTTGGCATGGTTAAGAGAAGACTGGCTAAGAATATATATGATAATGATTATACAGAACCGGCATATGTAAACAATATATTAAAAAGTCTTTTTATGGAACCGGAGGAAATCAGTACTTCGCCGGATATAAAGGAACTTGATATTGTTACACTGTATGTATTTTATGCTATATTTAGCAAGAATGAGGATTACGTAGGCAATATCCGTAATGTTGTACTGAGAATGAAATTATATGTAGGACAATATTCAAAATTGTGGAGAGATTATTTCGATTATTTTCTTCAAGTAATTGATTCATATCAATGGAAAAAAGAATTGGAAATTAATAAAAAGAAAGATATGATTCTGCTATATGACTGTTGGGCAAATATTCCGGGCAGGGATAGGAATACCTTATTGTATGTGAAAAATAAAATTGATGATTATATTAATCAAATATGAGGTACCTAAGAAAATAGAACAAGGACGTGGGAAAATGAAAAAAATAATTTCTAATTTGTCAGTAGTGATTTTTGTCATAGGATGTGCAATAATGGAAATAACAACATGGTTTATTGATTCATATGTTATGTTTTATATAGGAATAATTATTGTTATAATGGGAACTATTGGAATGATTATTCAAGGAAAGTTTAAGAAAGTAATTGAGTTTATTATAGAGTATTTTTAGAAAATTTTGCTTTCAACATTTTACCATTTGATAGTTTATATAAAAAGTTAAGAAAAGGAGAAAATGAAAATGAAAAAAAACCTTGAACTTATTTTATTAGTAGGTAACTGGGTAGTTGTTGCAATACAGGCATTTACTATATTTTTATATGGAAATAGTATAGGTTTATTTATTATTATGTTGCTTGCATTAATAGTACAAGTACTTGGTGTTTATGATAATAGAAAGAAATAATTAATATATTGACTTACAAAATGTGTATTAAAAGAATAGTAAACAGGCGTGGAGCTAGTCTCTCTACGCCTGTTTTATTGCGTGCCTTATTCACTTACCACAACCTTACAATCCTTCTTAAAGCATGCAATTCCATACTTGATGAAATTGCGCATGCCATCCTGCTTCAGCTTATCCACATATGATTTTTTCTCAATCTGGTTCAGTGCCTCATCGCAGGCTGCATCCATATCGCCGTTTTCGGCATATTTAAGCTCTATCACGATGCCGGTTCGGTTGTTTGGAACTTCAACGAGGATATCGCTGTAGCCTGTGCCCGATTCGGTGTTTGATTTGATGAGCCAGCTTGCTTTGTAGCCCAACAGACCGAGCAGGATTCCGTGGTAGAAATTTTCTTTTTTATCTTTAGCAACTGCGGTATCCCTTATGCTTATTGTATTCCAGAGATAATCGCCGAAAAGCTGCTCTATTTTTTCAGTATCCTTCTCCACAAATGCATTGCAGAATTGTTCAAGTGTCTTTCCGTCATTTGCAGTTGTATCGCTGAACCATTCGCGGATTTTTTTTATGAAAAGGTTTTTAATCTCGCGGTTTGGTATTGATAAACGCACCTTGCCATCGTCAGTCACGCCCTGCTTGGTCAGGTAACCGGTGGTGAAGAGCACACTCCACAGGTTTGCAATGCTTTTGTCGATTTCATCGTAGGTCAGCTCCTGGGATATTTCTTTTTCAATGTATTCGCCTGCTATCAGGCGCTCAATCTCATCCTTGGTCTGGACATCGGCTTTGTCAATGAAGCTTCTTACCAGAGCATTTCCGCTTGAATTTGACCAGAAGTCCTGCGGCTTTGCAGTGGGATCTGCGCACAGGCTCTTGCAATATCTTATGACATCCCACGGGCAGTAGATATCGGTGTTGCCGAAATGATAGCCGTCGTACCATTCCCTTATATCTGCATAATGCTCTGAAAGATTAAAATACTTAAGTATTTCCTGAACTTCTTTATCTGTAAAGCCAAAGCACTCGTCATACATTGAATCCATGATTGAAACGACTTCAAAGTTGTTTAATCCTGTAAATATGCTTTCCTTCGATATGCGAAGACAGCCTGTCAAAATAGCAAACTGTAAGTAATCGTTGGTCTTTAGTGCCTGTCCGAACAAGCCTCGTATGAGAGAGACCATCTCATGGTAGTAGCCGTTCTGGTATGCCTTGTCGAGTGGCACATCGTATTCATCTATCAGGATGACTACCTTTTGGCCGTAATGCTTATATAAAAGCTGGGAAAGAAGCTTTAATGAAGCGGTAAATGTATCCTTGTCAAAAATAAACTTTCCCTTTTCTATATGAAGTAATCCTTTGAACTGTTCTTTTTCCAAAACTGTCAATTTATTACTTTCTGCCAAAAAGGAGAATTTGCTGATTTCATTTCCTATAATTCTGGAGAATACCTGAAATGCCTCATCATATGATAAACCCTCGACATCCTTAAGTGAAATAAATATCACAGGATATTTGCCCATATGCTCATCACAAAGAGATTTATCTTGTGAAATATATAATCCGTCAAACAGTGATTTGTCCGTGCCAATCTCAAAAAAAGAGCGCAGCATGCTCATGCCAAGAGTCTTTCCAAAGCGCCTTGGACGGGTGAACAGCGTTACTTTACTCCAATTGTTTAAAGTCTGCTCGATAAGCATAGTTTTGTCTATATAATAAAATCCAGACCTTCGTATATCTTCAAAATTTTCGATTCCAACAGGCAGTTTTAATATTTCCATGTGAGCCTCCCCGGTTAAAATATGTTCGATACATTCACATATAGTATAACTGATTTTTAGAGGAATTACAATTTCTATTGATTATCTAAAATTTAGGGCATTTATGGTTATAATTATTTTGTTTGAAAAATACTGTGAGTTTGTCTATAATTGAGCTATAGATAATTTCAAGAGGTATAATACAATATGATAAAAATAGGTATTGAGTAGTTAAGTGCAACGTTCACGGGGATATTATTGAAATATGGTATTTGTCATGTTATTTTTATCTTAGAAATAAGCCTGCTAAATTTGTTGAGTACCATTCGTGTCATTCATGTATTTATGGTTGAAGATATATGGATTATAGTATATAAAGAAATTAATAACAGTTGAAGAGTCAGGAACGGTTGCAAACAGGAGTGACAAAATAAGGGGGAATATGAAGAAGAATTTAAAAATTTTATTCATACAATTATGTGTTTTGGCAATAGGCTGCTTTATCGGAGAAGCAGTTTTCGGCTTGCCCAAATGGCTTGGACTTGTGATAGCAGGTCTTATGTTTTATTTGGTATTTTTTATAATACAGATTAAAGGTGCTATGAGTAATATCAAAGATGAAGTGTCAAGTGATGGCATAGCCGGAGCAAGAATATGCGGAGTCTTTATTTCTGCGATACTACTTGCATTTATATTGGGAATATATGTTTATCAAGCGGCTAATATAGCGATGACTATAGCCGGTGTGGTATTGCTTATATTACAGCGGAGAAAAATAAAAGGGTTTTTCTTTGAGAATCGCTGGGAAAATAATTTTTGGTTGGTGTATTTTGGTATTGCATTTATTATTTGTGGTGTTTTTTCTGTATTTGCGTGTCTGGATATTGCACCATGCACGGAGCTTTGTGGTGTTTACAGGGCTATCGGTATCATAGTGTGGATTTTGGTGATTTTATGGACACTTCCGCCTGATACATGGTTGGCCAGATTTGCCACAAATAACTATAAGAGATATGAAGATAATTATGATTAAGAAAGTAATTGAGTTTATTATAGAGTATTTTTAGAAAGTTTTGCTTTCAACATTCTGATAAGTGCATTGATATCACTTTTTGGAGTGATTTGTGAATTTCTTCAAAAAATGCTGATATATTAGAAAATGGTGAATTAGGAGGGAAATGAAAATGAAAAAAAATCTTGAACTTATTTTATTAATAATTAACTGGGTAATTGTTGCAATACAGGCATTTACTATATTTTTATATGGAAATAGCATAGGGCTGTTTATCATTATGCTGCTTGCATTAATAGCTCAAGTATTTAGTGTTTATGACAATAGAAAAAAATAATTATTAGATAGGATAAAATATATGAGCAAAATAATATATGTGTTAATTGCAATACTAATTTATATGATTATTAATTTATTTATAGTAATAAAGAAAAATACAAAAATTTTACATTTTGCTGGTTCTATTTTGTTTTTACAAGTTTTTTTATTGTCGGTTGTTAATTCACATTTCATTACATTGAGTGAGTATTCTGTATGTGAATATATATTTTTATTTTGTATGACCATATATGCAATTTTAGTTTATTTTTTAGAAAACAAAAAAAGATGAAAAAATTCCTGAACTTTATTATAATATGTATAAAGTATCTATATGTATCGCTGATACATACTGGTACACAATTCAATTATATAAACGGAGATTACATAAAATGAAACGATTTACCGCAATATTACTTACAGGCATGATGATATTTACCCTTGCATCATGCGGCAAAAAAGCACAGGATACACCGACAGAGCCTGCAACAGAGACACAGGCTGCAGAGAAGGTTGAGATGCCTACGGAAACAGAAGCTGTGACAGAGGTGGTAACAGAGGCCGCAAAAGAAACACAGCAGACAGAAGCACAGCAGGAAGAACAGACTGCCGAACAGCCGGACGAGGAGCAGAACAATTCAGGTGATAATAATTCCTCTTATCAGTATGTAGAAAGAGCATCCTATGAGAATGGAGAATCAGTATCACTAAATCCTTCATGGCAGTATGCAGACCATTCAGCGATAAATTCAGGCTGTGCGGTCATGTACAAGGCTACAGCAAACCGCAAAAACATAGTAGTAGGTGTCAATGCTGGACACGGTACAAGCGGAGGAACTTCGGTGAAGACACTTTGTCATCCGGACGGCTCGGCAAAGACCACAGGCGGTACAACAGGCGCAGGCGCAACAAAAGCAGTAGCAGTTTCAGGTGGTATGTCCTTTAATGACGGTACACCGGAGAGCTCTGTCACACTCCGTATGGCGCAGATATTAAAGGACAAGCTGCTTGCGGCAGGCTATGATGTGCTTATGGTAAGAGACGGAAGCGATGTACAGCTCGATAACGTGGCACGTACTGTCATCTGCAATAATGCGGCAGACTGCCATATAGCGCTGCACTGGGATGGTGACGGATTAAGCTACGATAAGGGCTGCTTTTACATATCAGTGCCGGGAGGCATAAAGGGAATGGAGCCGGTTGCATCACACTGGCAGCAGCATGATGCACTTGGGGCAAGCCTGATAGAAGGACTGCGCGCTCATGGAGCAAAGATAAACGGTAATGGCTCAATGGCGATAGACCTGACACAGACCTCATACAGCACGGTACCGTCAGTGGATGTAGAGCTTGGCAACGCATGCTCTGACCACAGCGATGCCACACTTGAAAATCTGGCAGACGGACTGGTGCAGGGAGTCGAGGGATATTTCTAGAATATAAAAAGTGTTATATAGAAGTGGTACAACAGATAGAGAAAGGGAATATTATGACAGACAACAAATCCGGGGAGATACTCATAATAGAGGATGACAAGGACATTAATGATCTGCTTGCGACAGCGCTCTCAAAAGCCGGATATAGGACAAGACAGGCATGGTCAGGCACAGAGGGAGAGCTTTTGCTTAAGCTGGAAAGGGAAGCTTATGCGCTTGTGCTATTGGATCTGATGCTTCCGGGGCTTTCAGGGGAGGAGCTTCTGGCACGGATACGGCAGATGGATGCGTCACTTCCGGTGATAATCCTTACAGCAAAGGATGAGCTGGATGAGAAAATCAATCTGCTCGTGGCAGGCGCTGATGATTACATCACAAAGCCGTTTGAGATAAAGGAGGTCGTTGCCAGAGTGGCTGTGCAGCTGCGTCATGCGGTGGCAGATGTACCTTCAAAGTCGGGGCAGGCAGGGGAAAACCAGACAAAAGCAGAAAATGATACCGGACAGGGAGATACTGCAAATACATACATAGCGGGACCCGTTAAAATAGAGCACAGACAGCTTGTGCTCGATCGGATTTCAAGACAGCTTTACGTAGCTGATAATGCTGTTGACGGCATCACAAAGCAGGAGTTTGCCATACTTGAGCTTCTCATGGCGCATCCCAGACAGGTGTTTGCCAAGGAGGACATATTTGAATATGCCTGGGATGAACCGTATATTGGCGAGACAAAGACTCTTGATGTGCACATCAGCAATATAAGAAAGAAGATAAAAAAGCTGACCGATGACGAGTACATAGAGACAGTGTGGGGCATAGGCTACAAAATGAAAGAGTAAAGGTAAACAAGCTTTACTCTTTTTTTACTTTTTGTTAGCGATGTATTAGGATTTTACATTTATATTATGATTAAAGGGTTGCTAAGGAATAAAAGAAAAGGAGATTTGATTGTGAGTGAAATATTATTGCAGACAAAGGCACTGACCAAGCAGTATGGTCACCAGAAGGCAGTTGACAATGTGGATATCCACATCAAAAAGGGTGCAATCTATGGATTTATCGGCAGAAATGTTCCGAGATACATACTGAAAGTATGATCCACTACTTAGAGGATTATATGTA
>OGDS01001190.1_pt1 | contig 21455 bp, 19 predicted proteins | sample 1570351 | NCBI WGS metagenome assembly OGDS01 (sample SAMEA2581974, study PRJEB24529) | metagenome | biome: Human gut stool | place: China | collected 2011
CATTAATCAATCTGCTTTTATCAAGAACATAACCCTGCTTTGTAAATGTATCCAACACTTTGGTTGCCCATGTCCTGAACTGCGTTGCCCGTTCTGAATTAATTCGATACCCCACAGCAATAATAGCTGCTAACGAATAGAACTTATAATTGTATGTTTTTCCATCATCCGCAGTTTGTGCAAATTTTGCACAAACTGAATTTTCATCTAATTCCCTCTTTAAAAATGTTACTCAGATGTTTTGTAACCACACTTCTATCTACATCAAAAAGCTGCGAAATCGCCTTCTGCGTCAACCAAACATTGCCATTCTGAACCCTGACTTCTATTCCTTCTTCTCCTGCATCTCGAGTAAAAACTAGAAAATCCGCAGTGCTATTTCTTATCTGTAATTCTTTGCTCATAAACGCATTCCTTTCTCTAGATTCTATCAATACATCTCTATAAAACATTTTCCCCAGTTTCTTTCAAATATCAAGAAGGGAATTTCTGCTTTTGCCAGCATACTATTATTAACTGGAACATATTCATAATTTTCAATATCTGGTATACACTTTATAGCTTTCTTTTTATCTATACCATATAGATTATTTTCACTGCTGTTCCATAAAGCCTTAATCTTCAAAACAACACATTTTGTTTGAACCATCACCTTATATTTTTCAAGCCTGCTTTTTTCTATCTCCTTTGATTTATCACCATAAGAAATAGTAATATATCTGGAATTGGATTTTATAATGCGAACATCTCCATTCCTTACTGCCTCTTTAGGAAATCCCAAATCTTCAAAAAAACTATCATAATCTGTAATGCATTCTGGGAGTTCCATTTTGACTGCATAACTGCTATTTATAATATTCTGTATATCCTTATCATCAACCCTGAACATATAAATATTCCATCCCGTGCTATAGCCATCATCATCTAATATTGGAATAGAACCATAAGGATTAAACATATGTAAATTAGACAAATCATCTTTTGTTGGCTTTTTAAATTTGACTATTTCAAACGTTATGCTCATAAATGTTCTCCTTTTCCGTCGCTTTTTTCGTCACTTTTTTAGCGACGAATTATTTTATACACCTTGCTTTTCGTCATTGCAAACTAACTTCTTATGCCCAAACAATTGTTTTAATAATTCTTTTGCGCTAATGGTTAGAACTGCGATTAGTATCTATGTACCTGGTAAAATCAATTACCTTTGCAGGCTTTCTCTTAGCAGCAATCCCTAATCGTTCCATGTCTAATTTAAAAAGTTCATTCGGATATCCATACGCATCAAATCCCTCTGACAGGCAAATATCTCTGTTCAGATACTCACTAAGTTCCCATTGATACTTTGCTTCCTTCTCCAGCTTCTTATCAAAATACTAGGCATCCGTTACCATTCTGTTAATGCCACCAACTGCTTTCTTACCAAGAGTTTTGTTTACAGTTGTATCACCTGACATTTTAAAATACTGCCCTATCTGATTTTCGGAATATCCCATTTCCTACATCACACCATGAATCACACGGCTGATATACATTGCATAGCTTGTTGTTGCCTAAATTCTATGGTTTTATCACTCCCACCTGTCCTTCTTATCAATTCATCCTGACCTATTATTTTCACAAGATTTGCAATCTGTTTTCCCATAACATCTTTATTTACATAAAAAATGGTTGTATATACTTTATCATTTAAAATTAACTCTCTAAGAATATCCTTATCTGTAATATCTAGGGAATGCCCGAATATGTAAAGATTATGTTGTACAGAATAATCACTTACATACTCTTTTGAACCATCATCCTTCTTATTACAATAGTTCAAATTTCTAATTTGAGCATTAGAATGAATTTCAGTAATCCAATCCTTATATTTACATCCTGTCTCTTTATATATCCTCTGATAAAACTTCTTAAATGCTATAAAATCTGTATCCCTGTTCTTTCTATCATCATCTAGATACTCATCTATGCCTAATACCATATTATTTGTTTCTATTGTATTTTTAATATCTGTACTTCCATGTATGTAATCGTATTCTGCACAAACACAACTATCATATAATTTAGTGTATGTCTTTGTATAGTTGAAACTAAGAACTTTATCAAATGACATTTTTTCAATATCTGGTGAAACCCGATTACATTCAATTTTCTCAACATAATCCGCCAAATAAATTTCTAACGCTCGAATGAGTCTATTTAAATCGTAATATAATTTATCTCTTATATCCCGGAAAGTAATCCTTTTAGAATTTTCTCCATTTAATAAATCAACCGATTGGTTTACTAAAGTGTATTCCTCATAATATTTAGCTAAAAAAGGATTTGAAAGAGATATCATTTCTTCATCTATGCTATGTCCTTCATTTTTCAGTATATCATTGTCTAGTGACCTAATTACCTTACTTATCTCACTTTCAAAATCTATCCAATTTTCTTTTATATATTTTTCATTGCTAGAAAAATATTCTATCCATATATTCAAAGAAATCAGCTTATCAAGTTCAAACGATAATTTGAGGTTTTCAAAAATAAGTTTATTCAAATATTCATATATTGGTTTTGCTGTATTACTTAATCCACCATTTGACATTATCATTGAACTTTTTTTTAAATTTTCAAATCTTTCAACAAACCCTAAAAAATCTGTATATTTTGTAGGCAATCCATGAGCCAAATCAAACCCATTTCCAATTACAAGTATATTCATTGTCTTCTCCCTTGTTAATCAATCATAAACAACTATTGCGTATACTCATTATAGCATAGATACATTTGTAATGAAATTTCTTATAATAACATTACCCATTATTATATATAGCACCAGTAATACACTCTCATTACTTACTCTTTTTCTTATATATTTAAGTAAACATTACCCAATATTCTTTTGATTATCTGTTAATAATACTATGTCACCTAAAACAAGACCGAACCCTACTTACACATAATTTGAATTAAACAATCACTACTACCGAACTCGCATGTTTACTCACTATTTCATACAACGACCAGCACCAAATTAAATATTTCCAAGAAGAGTAGTGGAAAATATCACCATTTACGCCCCAGTAGGTAAAGAAAAAGCCCCACAAGGCCCATAAATACAGGCTTTGTGAGGCAAAATTCGTTATTCAAACTCGGCAATTCCGAAGATATTGTCAAACTTATTTGTTTAGTTTTTATCTCTTTTCTGCCTTCATTTTATCTCTGTTACATATATTATTTTGGCTTGCTGATTTTCTGTTGCCAATTTGTTGCCATCTCTTATATAAGCATTAACCACTTTCTAATATAATTTTGCAAACTCTTCCAAATTAATATTACTCTCTACATTTGGAAGTGCATCTTTATACAATTCATTAGTAAAATATCTTTTTCTGTAATTATAATTTGGATGCAATCGTTCTTCTATCTCAGTGGCACATTTAACAGATTTTCTAAAGGTCTTATCATTCATAATGTAATACAACGCTTCCGGATTTACTCCTGCACAATCCATAAGCAGTGTATTATGCGTTGTAATAATTAATTGTCCTTTAATTTGTTCTGCTACAGAAGCTAATAATTTTGTGGCTAATAAATCATGGATTCCTATTCCATATTCATCAATAATAACGCAACTTCCAGAAACTGCTGAGATTAAATATGGTAATAACTCCATTATTTCTTGTGTTCCATTTGATTCAAGTTGAAAATCAATGTCATATTCATGATTCTCAATTCGCTTTCTAAGGTATAATTCATAACGAATTTCATTTTTTCTATTTGATTTTTTATAAAAAGCTTTTACAACGTCACTAAACATAGATTTAAAAAATTGATTAAGTAATTTTTCAACTCTATCTAAAACTTTCTCATTCTTTTTTTCAATTACACCATTCACAAGGTGTCCTATAATTTCATTTTCTGAATTCAAAGCTATTTGTTGACCATCCGCAGATTTAGGTATACGAAAATTAATTTTTTCAAAAGCAGTCATTACTTTCATTAAATTAATCGAAATATTAGAATTGATATATGTATCCGCTTTATCATTCATCTCAAAATACAAAATAGATAATAATGTATGTTTTCCCCAATACATCTCTATTTGATTTTTTATCAAATCATAGAACTCTTTTGATTCAAATATTTTTTCATTTATGTATACTTCATCTTCATCTATATTATAAAAACAACCTTTGTTTTTATTTACTTTATATTCCAAACGTTCCTTCACAATACTAAATGAATCCATTTCTACATAATAACAGCCAACTCCGCCCTCTATATTAAATTCATATTCTAATGACAGATTTTCATTAGAATTAATCATTTTATATTCTTCTATAATGCTTTCAATACCATTATCTGATAATTTCGATTTCAACATTTTAAGCATTATTTCTGGTTTGAACGGAAAGTCCTCTGGTGGTGTAAACTTTTCATCCAATAAATCTTTAAGCATACCTTTTACTTGCATTGTTCCCATAGTTCTCTCCAATGCCAAAAATGCTTGAGCAATGGTCGTTTTTCCACTCCCATTTTCTCCATAAATAATTGCTAGTGGCTTATATTCACCTTTCTTTGCCTGTAAATTAATCTCAACGTTTTTGAAGGACTTAAAATTTTTCAACTTTATATTCGTAAACATATTTTTCTCCTTTTATGATTTCAAATATAACATTTCCTTTATTTATTTTCAAGTATTTTATCCATTTTTGCTTTTATTGTAATATTTTGTAACACTTTCGTCATTTTTATATTGACACTTTCCTTTGATGTGAGTATAATATCCTCAAGATTAGCACTCGTCTTTTTATTCTGCTAACATTCCAATAATTAAAGAAACCAGTAGCGGCAACTACTGGTCCCTCAAAAACAAATGTTTTTTCTAGATTAACATACAATTCTCTGGAACACAACGGGAACGTTTATTCGTCTTTCTTTGATTATTGTTTACATAGATGCAACTCGTAAACAAACTTTTCAAAAAAAGGAGAAATCCATGAAAGAAATTTTAATTTTAAGCTCCAAAAGCTATGAAAACTCTTCAACAACCAATTATGGTGATTGCATTTTAATCAATACTGGCACCGAGTTGGTCATCTATGATTGTGGTCACGAAGCACATGCTGATTTTGTCATTAACTACATGTCCCAAAACGGATTTGATAAAGCAAAGCTTATCTTATCACACAATGATTCTGATCATTTTGATGGCATTCCTAAACTTTTAAATGAAGATAAGATTTCGGTCATTCGTACTACATTACTTCTAAAATATAAAGACCGTATTTTAGAGGAAATTGATGACAAACGTAAAAGTCGGAATTCCGTTGCACAACAAATTCTAGACTTATACGATAATATCGCACAACTTTCCGGTGCTCCTTTAGAAGATATTTACGAACATCCGGAAGACCTCTGTGATGAAGTCAGCATTGTTGGTCCTGACTTTGATTATATGATCCAGACTGTTGCCAAACGCTTAGACGGACGAGAAGGTGACACGGTGGATGGTGAAACTGCTGTAAATGCAACCAGCATTCAAGTCAAAGTTAAAATTGGCACACATACTTTATTGCTCTGCGGGGATTGTTCATATCCAGCAATCGAAAATATTGTTCACGATTATGACACCGTCCAACTTCCACATCACGGAAAATGTAAACAAGCAGAAAAAATTTTTGAGAAGAAATCAGATCAAGCCTACTCCGTTTATATTGTGTCTGATAATACAGGAAATACCAATGGCGGTTCAGATAATTTAATCACTACCGGGCATAGAGTATACAATACAAAAAAAGGCGGAAATATCACAGTTAATAATTCAACATTTACTGGTTCAACCGTAAAAACCGGTCGAGTCTTGGGTATTTAGTTATGCGTCTTATATTACAAGATTGTATGAAAAGGGAAATATCTGCCCGACAAAAATTTTTCTACGAAACTTTTCATTTATGGCTTGTAGTTAACTCCATTAACAATCACTATATCCAATTAACCAGTATTCCTTCTAACTGTATAAGTATCTTATTCATAGTAGGTCATAATACATTTGTAAAGAATTATTTGAAACACACAAAAATTGAAGAAGAAAAAATCGTTGCCATCACATGTGATGGCACGATTCACTTTTCAAATCTCAGGCTTCCTAATAAAACAATATATATTTCTCATCAAAATGAACGTAACTATGCCGACTTACTCAATGGTACGCTGTATGGATTTGATTTCGATCCAACGGAATCAGAAATACTTCTTTACAATACAAATAAATCACTTTCTCCTCTACAACGTATAGAAAAAAGTTTCCACCAAATATAGGGAGGTGTTTAACATCAAAGAACTATTTACTAATCTTGGAACATATAATTTAAGGGCTCGCATCAGTGTTGGAATTATTCTTTTGGCGCCTTGGCTTCTTGAGTTATATCTACTCATTCCAGAAATCAATAACATATCATCAACTTTAGTTGTAGGAATCATCACTTATGGCCTTTGCAATATCATTATTGTCTATTGTAGGGTTCCTGGTGTTAAGGCAATGAAAAAATGTTTTCCTAAATTGTTGCCTGCACAGGAAGCATTGCTTCCTTCCAACCATTATATTGATTCCGTTACTAAGCACAGATATTATCATTTTTTTTCTGAGCATATACCTGAATTTAAAGTATCTTCAAGTGATTCAGAAATGACTCCTTATGTATGTTCAGCAGTAACTTGGTTAATATCTCAAACTCGGGACTATTCTAAATTTCCTTTGATTGCTGAAGAAAATATTAATTTTGGATTTACTTATAATTTGCTAGGATTAAAACCTTACGGATTAATACTGTCTACCACAGGTTTAATTTTTAATCTTGTATTATCATTCTTACATTTTTTCAATTTCATTAACTGCTCTAAAGCCATAGCCGGATTAATAATTAACTTGCTTTTTTTATTTCTTTGGATATTTATTATAAACCAAAATCTTGTAATATCCTCAGGGAAAAAGTATGCTCGTGCATTATTATCTGCTTGCGATTCTAACATCTTAAATTAAATCAGTAGCTGGTGTTCATATATTTAAACACCAGCTATTTTTATATTCCTATACAATTATCTCGGTCCCATAAACCTATTACCATTCAGATGTATCATATGCTCCGGCATTTCAGCAATCCAAATCTCCGTCTCCCAGGCAAGTTCCTCTGCAAACTTTTTATATGTCTTAAAGTCCAGAAAAGCTGTTACAAAGATCTTTCCTGCCGTAACATCTTTTGTCATTTCTTCAATTTCCAATATGCGCTTCGGATCCATCGGACCGACCGATGTTACCGATTCTACAAAATAAATCCAGTCCTTATCTTCCCGATACAGCACAACGTCCGGCATCTTATCATGTAGTGTAATTTCAAAGCCTAACTCTTTCAGCTTTTCTACATTCTTTACCAGATCTTTTTCTATTGTATCTCCAACATATAGGCATTCAGAATTGGGAGCGAATCTCGGTGCAAATTCCTCAATAATGGCTTTTTGCAGTTCATTACGCTTACCTGTAGAGAATTTAAAACTTTCACCATTTATATTTACCGGCATCATTGTCATCTTCTTTTTAGAAGCATACAGATCAATTAACTTCTCATGGTAGCAAAGAAATCGCTTTATAGATTCCTTCCACTTTGGAGTTCCCATAGTTCTTAGTATTTGTACTGTTTCTTCCGTCAATCTGTACCGATAATTTGGGCTGTTGGTTGCTTTCCCATTATCCTCTATCAAAGCAGCGGTCCGGAATCTGTGCAGAGCTTGCTTTCTAAACGTTTCTCTGCTGTTTTCCGCATAGCTCATGTCATAAAATGTATTAACGAACTGAATAATATCATGAATACGAATCCATTCATTTGTTGCTTCACTCCATAACATATCTGGTTTTACTCCCGCCATTGCCAGTATCACGTAGCAGCATATATCCGCTTGCCCTTGCACCACAGCAGCATATCAGTTCCGCGTTTGATTTTAGATCTTATCCTGACAAATCTTTTGATATTGAGATTTGTTACGAAACTTGCGGAAAATTAATAACGGAAAATCATTCCATTGTTATTGATTTTATTGGTAATATATTAACTATGGAACCAGAGATTAAAAATGAACTTTCTGCATTAAAAAATATCAACAAATCGATAACTGCTTTATCAGATAAATTCATATGATACTTATCTATATAGTAATTCCGAAAATTATTGTCATTTGATTGTCACTCAACCAAAAACGAGCCAAGAAGTGCCGTAAATTCGGCATTTCTTGGCTCATGTACCTTATTCAAACTCGCAAAGTTTGGTTTAATTCTGGTTGTTTTAATGCAGTTATCTATACTATCTCGTATCGATAACCGACATCTTTTCCACTCATCACTCCTCGTTTCACACATTTTTAGTACCAATCCAGTACCATTGCTATATTGTCATTATTGTGTGTAGTTCTGGTGGCTTGCAGGTTTTGTTATTATTCAGAAAATAATCTTCTGATGGTTTGCAAGTCAACCTATGGAAATTATAATCTCCAGTCGATATTTCTGCAAGAAAAAGTTTTGTGGTACTAATGGTTAGTACCATTCATAATTTGTATTCATACTTTTTCTTAAACAATAGAATTATTTACTTTCCCTTTAATCCACTAGTTTTAGTTTATCAATTCCTTATTTTCTGCCAAAAAGATTTCTTACCATTACATTTTTCATAATAAGTGTGGGATTTCTCCAACAGCCTATTTTTTATCCATTCTGCGGTATAATCAGCTTTCCATTTAACAACATTATCAAATCTATCCATACATCTCTCATTAGCCTTAAACCCCGGTTCCCAATATAAATCCAATTTATTATTCCATGTTTTATTAGGAATTACTGATATTGTAGCTAATATATCGCCTCGAATATTTCCGTTTACATTTGGTGACAGTATCAAACTATTTCTACTACAATTATTATTGAATATATTCCACTCTAATTCGCCATCTTCTTGGAACCAATCATGATTTCTCGCAAAAAATAATATTTCCTCCCATTCCATTATATCAATTGTCATAAGCAAGTATCTATTTCCCACCCTACTCAAACCATTAGTTCCAAGAATGCTGTCAATCTCACTTTTTGTTGCGAAATACTCTTCTTTAAGCTCCTCAAATAATTTATATATATGATATGCAGTATGTGCATTCAAATTAATACGCATATTTTGAATCTGCATACATATTTCTTCTTCATCCTCATATCTACCAACATGATGTTTATTTTCAAACTCCGTTTCTGATACAAAATAGTCCTCTAATAACATCTCTTGATCAAATGTAATGTATACCCCTGACAAATTATGTTGCCTAATTTGAAGCATACAACTTAACTCACCTTTATAAGACAATGGAATAAATGCGGATAAATGTATATCTCCATATCCTTTTAGCCAAGATTTTGTCTCATCTAAATCATAAGTTGCTGTTCTCATCAATAATTCTGTTTCATTTACAATACTAAAATATTTTAATCGTCCCGAATCATATACCATACTAATGCAATCATATATGTCTACGATAAAATCATTTTCTATTTCATTTTTCTTTTCTATTTCATGTATAAGTTTTTTGAAATTCATTATATTTTCTTTGTAAGAAAATATTCTTCCGTTATTTAAACATTTTGTATCTTTACCATTATATCTATGTTCATCTGAACTCAATATAAGGAAGTGAACTTCATCAATATCCTTGTACATGCCCGAAGAATTAAATTTTTCAAGAGTCCTGTCAATTTTGTTACGAATATTTTGTGAAGTTACTTGGTATGCAATTCGCTTTTCATAATCAACTAAGTCCACAGCTATATAATTTCCAGAAACTTCTGCTGACATCGAAACCAACTTTATATCATATAGTTTATTTAATATTTGTCCAAAAATTTCTTCACATATAACATTTATGTCCGTTAAATTGTTTTTGTTATTAATTTTTATTTCTTCTGCAATTTCTGACAAACGCTTCTCAACTCTTGCCAAATCAATATCTAAATCTTTTATACTTTTTCGTGTAACCCTATGCATTGTAACCTCTTCCTTTTTGCTAATAAATTACCTATTGTAGATTATAGCCAAACCCTTATCATTTGTCATAAAAATACTCTTACCTATAATCGTTCTATGTATAACTTAAAAGTTTACATACTCTTTGATGAAACATTCCATATATTTTTTTGCCAATCCAATAATTTTTTCTAAATAGTTTCCACTCTTTTTCACTTATGTCCATAATTTTAAACCTCCTCAATCTCTTGTTAGCCTCAAGAAATGCCTTCAAAAAATAAGACTACCTAAAAACTGATATTACAAGTCCACCACAAACGCAAATTTTATCGCATTGCAGCTATATCATGTAGTCTCACAAAATCTCAAAGCTCACGAGACTAACTACAAAGTAATGTACCTCCTGTTTCTTCGCCATCAGCAATTTTCTCTTTTAACAGTTTGAATAATATAGTGCACTTACTACTCTTTAATCTCCCAATGACCACTATATCCACTTCCAACATATACGATATTTGTCATTTGCTTAATTCTCCTCTTCACAGTCCTTACACCAATTCCTAACTTTGTTGCTATTTCTGATGTAGAAATTTGTGGATTTTCTTTTATCATATCAAAGATTTGTCCCTGTAATTTGTCTTGAGTGCCACCTTGAGTGCCATCATAGGTAATTCTGTCATTCCAGCGGATATCTGCTGTCACTTGACTCTCATTACGATAGTCCATAAAAACATTATCAAAGCGTTCTCTGATAGCCTGTCCTGTACCAAACATCAAAAGTCCTGCTAATGTCAAGCCTTCTACTCCAGTTTTTCTATCTTTCCTATAACCACCCAACTTTTCAAGAAAAGACTTGTCATCCAAAGCATTCCATACATGTCCATCGTTTCTGATTTCAAAAATCTGACGATATTTTCTTAATGTTTCTTTATCAATATCATCCATTGTATAATACTCAATTATTTGATTATCATTGCCCTCTGGATTTTGATCTCTTATCATTTCTCTAATCTCATGCTCTGTCGCATGATAATCGCCTTCATGATTTCTTTTATATGTTCCCTTATAAGGATTTTCTCCAACATATACAGGTCTCATATTAAAATCAGCTCTAGGAACATGAATCACAATTAGTCTTATACTGCCATCTTCAACAATCTTTACATCATCATCTGTTAATAGATTTATATTCACCTTATTCCCATTAATTGTATTCCAAAAATCCTCTTTCTGCTTAGGTACATCCTCTATTCCTTTTCATCTAATATCAATTCACATATTATTTTCTCTCAATATTATTTATTAACATATCTGTTTTCTAACGATTGCATTTTCCAATTCTATAAATGGAAGTTCTATCATTGCTATATTACTGATATTAACTATTATCTCAATTTCATTAATGTCTGTATAATATACAATATTTTCACTAAAATCATCTGACATACCATCATATACAATTGCTACTTCATTTGACAAGTTTTCATCTTGATTAAAATCCATTAACCCCTGTTCGCTTCGACCGTCCTTATAATCAATATTTATCTTTTGTGTCATATATATATAATCGTCGTCTTTCCAATCATACTTTTTCGCTATTGTATTTATTGCTTTCTTAAATTTTTCCGACATTGTTTTATCTGATTCGTACTCATAATCATTAAGCGATTCATATACAACCAACGGTATTTCTCCTTCACCTGAACTAGAATCCCAATCCATATCGTAAGGGCCACCACATGCTTCATCAAGTAAAACAATTTTCTGTATATTATCCATATTTAAATACAATACCGTATTATTCATACATGGTATAACTAATTTATTATTTCCCATAGATTCATATATCATATCTCTTGTTGAATCTGTTATTGGATACCATTTGTATTTCTTACTATTAATAGCTAATATACCTATATTCCCCCAAAATCCACTTACATTTTCCTTATTACGATTTTCATTTACTTCCAAGAAATATGTCGATACCTGTGGTTCGAAATAATTTTCTTGTTTTATAACATTAACGCTTGTCCTTAAGCACATTGCCAAATCTCTTAATTCCGCCAATGAAGCATCCTCTCCAGCTTCTATTCTTTTCAACTGTTTAACAGATATTCCAGTGAAATTAGAAATATCTTCTATATGCATTTTTAATATTTCCCTTATATTCTTAACTCTATTTTTTTTTATGTTCCCAATCAATTCATCTGGGGTCAGTTTTAAATATTTTAATATTTTTTCTAAATGTTTATCATAATTAGTTTTATTAGTAATCTCTCCACCTATCATTTTATCTAATGTAGGTCTTGATATACCTGCCTCACTACATAACTGAGCTTTAGTTATTTTCCTATCTTCCATAATAAGTTCTAACTTATTACCTATATTACTTCTTAAATCAAATAATTTATCTAAATATGCCATTATAATTCCTCCTATAGAATCTTCATAATTCTTTGCAAAGGTATTTCTATAATCACATAATACTTCCATTTTCAATTTATGTCAATATTTTTTTTACTCTTTTACATTTTTTCTTTTACTTTTATTTTTCAATATTTCTCACTATGCACTTAAATTTAAGACATTTAATTTTTTACTAAAATCTTATATTTATAAACATTTTAGGCAATAAAAAAGAACCTAACATAGCATTTCCACTATGTCAGGTTCTGAAGACCTAATAAAAATCAAAATCCCTTACTTTTTTATAAATATTCAGTTAAGCATTCTGATTGTCCGTTATTCAAACTCTTGGGCGGAGAGATTTATCTGGCTGTTTTTGGTACACATTTGTGTGTTTTATCCTTCATATTCATCTCATTTTGTAATTTTATGTTCCTCGACTTAAATTTTTAGAGCCAAAATGGAGCCAAGAAGCCCACTATTTCCTCAAAAAGAATACTCGAAACATAACAATTTTAGTAAATAAAAACTAAATTAATAATTGTTCTATAGAATCCAGCAACCTATCACAATTTACGTTTTGTGCAAATATTTTGATTTGTCTATAATTCATTAAAGATAGCTGCCCACCTCTATGCTCTACTACCCAAATTATATCATTTATGATATTATCTTTGCAAACAACTACATAGTTATTTATTATCACTAATAAATTATTAAAAACCACTTGATCCTTATCATAAAGTTTCTTTAAGTCTATCGAGCATACTACTTCACTGAAAATATTAACCAAATCTTCTCTGCATTCAATTTCCTTTTCAAACATTATATATACGCTTTTTATAATCAACATTTTTTGTTCGAACGAAAGTTTCCTTTGCCTATAATATTCATAAAGCATTTCCTCTAACATGGTAAAATAAATATTTCCTATTCGCTTACTTCCTACATAATCGCCTAAAAGCACATAATTATCTACAATTTCCAACAAATCTGTTAATAATTTAGACGAAACTTTATGACGTTTTTGTATTGTATACATCATCCGCTCCACATATTCTTCAATGTATTGAATATCTGGAAAATCTCTTAATACTCCTCTTTTTTTATGAACACCTACCTTTCTCATAATCTTATTAATCAAATTCAAATCATAATATAAATCATAATCATAAAATCTATGATGTCCCCAACCAATGCATCTCAATAGTCTTCCAATATCCTCATCCTCTAATTGAACATAATCTAATAAATTGGAAACAATATCGAAAATAATGAAATAGTTTTGATTCCTATAATAAAAATTAAACTGCTCTAAATTTTCAAACAAACGTATAATGATTTTAACAACTTTTATATTACTATATTTATCTAGTCTAATAATGTTATTTTTTAACAATTCATCGATAAATATATAACTGCATAAAATATATTGAGCATCTCGTTCTTCCCAACTAAAATCATTAATTTTACAAATAATATCTATCAACTCATATTGATTATATTTAGAATAAACCAATAAATTTAAGCAATAGTTCCACAAATACCTTGCACGGATATTTAATTGATTATTCTCTATTGCACGTATTACCTTACCTGTAGCATTTTCACCGATTAATGAGCCCATAATTCCATATAAAGTACTATCACCAATAGCAGAATTAATACGCAAATATTTAGCCATTTGGCTTTGAGAAACACTTCCACTTTCTCCCTCATAGGAAACTTCATATGCATCACTAATTTTATTAGTTGTAAATTAATTCGCAAAATTCAATAATTCATCTTCAGAAAAAGCATATCTCCAAATACATAATAATTTATTCCATATTTCATCATTAAACTTAAATTGATATTTATTATCAAATAAAACTGTTCTAATGATAAGAATATTTAAACTATATATTGCCAAATGTTTTAAAAGTTTATCATGAAAAAATGGATTATTTTTTTCATCCATTACTTCTTTTAAATCAAAAATAATGTTACCACTAACAACATTTTCAATTTCAATATCCAGGAGACTCTCTAAGTCATCATTAACCTTTTCAATATTTTTGTTTTCAAAATATTCTGGTGCCCATTCATGAATCATTCGCACAACAACTGGTCTTGAAAACAAAGGTGCATAAGCCATACAAATAACCCAAGCTCTTTGACTACACAATTTCCATTGACTTTGTCTATTCTTTTCTACCAACGTATGTATCCACGAAAGAACAGAATCCAATTCATTCACTATGAAATTTGCTGTTAGAAATTCGCCAAATGTATTATGTAAAAATTCATAAGCTGCATTTGATACCCTTTCTCTATTAACAACATCCGTTGAATTAGATTTATGTATAAAAAAGAAACTCCCTAACAATTTATCGCTTTCAGACAATTCACTATTTTTCAAATCATTATCTGTATTATTTTCCTGCAATATAAATTGCAAATCTTTCTCTAATTCATTTGAACGTATGTATAATATTTTTCGGTTATACATACCCAACGCCGCGATACTTATTTTTATCATTTCATCATTGATTATTCTCTGCTGCTCATTTGGTTGCAAACTTCTAAATTCATCATCTTTTCTTTTCTCTCTAGAAATAAACTCACGTATCAAATTGTCATACAACTGTGTCTCATTTAAGTCTTTATTTCTTTTTAAAGCATTATCATTTGAATCGTATAGTGCTAACATCAATAACAATAATGGTTGCTTCGACAATTCAGAGACCTTACTCGAACTATCAATTTCAAATTCTTCAAGATTAACTTGAATAAAATAGTCTTTATTCTTTTCATTCCAAATTTGACACCATTGTTTTACTCTTTTATCATCAAAATCAGATAACATTATTATAGGAGAATTATTAGAAATTAATGCTTTGTCAATCAATGTTATCCTACTTGTCACAATACATTTTACGAATATTCCATAAATATCCTTTTGCTGCTTTTGAAACTCTACTATTTTTTGTAAATAATCCGAATAAGTTCTTCCACTTGCTTGTAATAATTCATCATAGCCATCAAATATAATTAGTATAGGTTTTTCTAATCCACTTTCTGCAATATCGCTCCATTTACAACCATTAGAAAAATCTCTTTCTATCTGTTGATTAATTTGTTGAGGTACTGTTTGTTCTGCAACAGTATCTCTTAATTTAACAATAATCACATGATATTCATGATGTAATATCCGAGCAGCAAGCATGTTACATAATAATGATTTTCCTGCCCCAGGATGTCCTAAAATTAATAATGGCAAGGAACCTATAACCGAATGACGTAATATATCACTTACAAATTTACCAATATCATCCCTCTCATCACACATTTCCCATGTTTTTCTATCTTCTAAATGTATGTTATTTTTATAAGTTAAAGCTCTGAAACTTTGGGGAACAAATATTTGACTTTTATTTGGAAAAACCATTTCATGAGTTGAATAAAAATCCATTTCTGAAACATCCACAAGCGGAGTTTCAACATAAGAATTATATTTTTTTCGATACTGTTCCAATGTATTCTTTGCCTTTGAATCAGAATTTTTCTCACAATAATCTGATATAAGCCTAGCAATCTCTCCAAATCCAACATCTAATTTTTTTTGTAATTTTTTATGTTCTTCTATATTAGTCCATACAAAAAAATCATTAAAATTAACTGCCAATTGATAATATTGTTTTTCATAATTTTCTACTGCTTTAGCCGGCAATTCACGTATTATCGTCAAGAAATGTTCTCTTTTTTCTTCTTTCATCTCATCAAAAAAAGATAGTTTTTCATAAAATTTCAAAAATTCTTTATTCAATATTTCATAGAACTTTTTCAATTGCTCCAAATAATCTTTTAAATTTTCAACTGGATCAGGTATAGATAAGTTATATTCAAAAATATCTTTTGCTGTTTGTTCTGCACTCTTTGATAAATTATCCTCAATTAAATTTATGTATTGGGATATACTATTATCTGTCAATATCTGTTTTTCTTTTGAAGATATTTTAATTTTACGTTCTTCATCTGGCAAATATAACTTCATAGAATCAAAATATGCTGCAAAAACTATTAGCACCTGTGCAATTTGGGCATGCTCATATTTTGTAGAAAAATCTGTAAATTTTTGTTTCGTAAATACTTTTGCTATGTTCTTTATAGATTTTTCAATAATTGGTTTTGCACCAAGTATTGTTGCACCATTCACAACATTTGTTATAAATGCCACATCCTTACATATCATTCCTGGGAAAAAAAGAAGTGCAACCTCAAATACTCCATTAATACAATCACAAATATCATATTTATTATCCTTCAAAATTTTACATATCCCCGAAAATGACGTCTTATCCATCATTTGTTTATCCATCACTTTCCTCCTATAAAAATTGTTTTATTTATTTGCCTATAATCTTTAGATAAAAATGTACTAACTCCCTATTATTTATATTACAATATTTTAATAACTTAAATGGCACTCTTTTATTTTATATTACAACATCTATTACCTGATTTCTACCTTTTTTGAAGATTGCTCAAACATATTTTCTTTAGCACACTATGTACCTACTATTATTTCTTATCATCTCATTGTCTCTCCTTTAGTTCCAACCGCTTATATTTTCACACATATATTTATTATTCCAGCTCCCATACCTAAAAAACTCCCTAGCCATCATCTCCGCCGTAGCCCGATTATACCCCTTTTTCAAATACCCCTGCACAATCGTTCCGAACATTCCCTTAACCATCTCATCCTCAATATCACAATATGCCTGCATTTCCCCGGACAAAGCCATTGCCACATACTCTATTGGCTTGTTATCCAACAGCTTATGCAGCTTCGCCAGTGACTGCTCTGTTGTCCTCAGAGCAGCCTCCACTTCTTCGCACTTTATCCGTAACATATTTCCATCTGTAAACCACACCTCAACATAGCCGTTATCCATGTTATAAGCATATTCCACGATATTATCCGTTCGATTATCTTTCATCTCATTAAATCCATCTTCCCATTATCTTGTCCCATAAGACCTGTCATACCGCCTTATCTGCTGCTCTGTACGCTCCTGTTCCTTCACCTTACGAATAATCGTATCAATCTGCTCTGCACCGGCATATCTCTTCACACGCTCCAGATCATCAGCCTTTTCCTGCAACAGCTCTGTCCTATCACTCATATCCTTAATCTTACCCTTGTAAAACTCCACATCCTCTGACAATCTCTTCTTTTCTTTTCGCAATTGCAGGACTTCCTCTTTTAGCCTTACACACTGGATTGTCAGATTCTTTATCAGTGTTTTAAGCTTATTCACAAATGGCATGACTACCTTATCCCGAAATGACTTAGCACTTGCAAATGCTCCCGGCTCCGGCAATTGCCACTCTGGTGCTTCATCATACTTTCTTACATCACGCTGTAACAACTGCTCCGACTGCACCATCTGCTCTATATGGCTCTTAAGCTCATTCTGTTGCTTTTCAAGTTGAACATTATTCTGTTGCAAATCATTGTATTTCTGTCTTAATGCCTGATTATCAGATTTCAATGAATCATTCCTTTGCTCCAGAGTGTGATTGTCAGCAGATAACTGATCATTCACATTCTTCAATTTACTATTCGTATATTGTAAATCTTCATGACTTTGTTCCAGTTCTTCATTATCGGTCTGCAACTGTAACTGCTTTTGCTTCAAATCATGGTTATCCATACGAAGTCTATCTTTGCGACTCTCAAGCCTTGCATTTTCCATCCTCAAATTCTGATTACCTGCAAGCAGTACTTCCTTCTCCTGTTGTGCTATAGTTCTCTCTTCATTTGCCTTCTGTGTAGCTTCCTCAGCCAGTTCCTTTTCTATAGTAACATTCTGTAATTTCTGTTTCTTCACAGAAACCTCTTCCCCAAGCTGTGCAACCACAGAAGTTATTTCCTGCTTCTGGCTATCCAATTCTGCTACTTCCCTTGCCCGCTCTTTCTTTTCAAATTCAAGCACCGACAAATGTTTCTCATGCGTACCCTTTTGCAGCCATTCCACACCATATCGTTCCATGACTGTAGCAAGCTCCTGTTTCTCCGATGCAATCCACTAATTTAATTCTGTAGCACCTCTGGTACCACCAGTGAAGCCTTCTTCCGCCAATTAAGATTTTAATGATACCCTTGTATCAAGTCCTCGCTTACTACCTGTAATATATGGTACAAAATCAATGTGCAGATGCGGTGTTTCTTCATCCATATGCAGATGTGCCGAGAATACATATAATTTGGGATTTCTTGCCTGAAACTCGTTCATAAATCCCATTAAAATCTTTTTTGCCAGCACTCCGTCCTCACTTCTGGCATTCATATCATCCTTGTTTCCAATCTGAAATATTACTTCATGAAACAACTTTTCCTGCTTACCTCGTCTGATTTTCTCATAGTAATCATCAATCATACGATCTTTCCGTTTCTGTTTTGCATTATATCGTTCCAATGCCTCATCAAACAACTTATGATAAACATGCTTAATATCTTCCTGACAAAATTCCACATTATCAACACTTCTGTTTTTATCTACATTCTTAGCTGTAAATGCTCTGGTATTATGGTTCACTGAGCCCTTTCTTATCATTGCACTTATTGTTCTCTCCATAGGCAATCTTCCCCTTCCTTTTTATCTATCATGCTCTCGCCTGATATTGTCATAGGGGCTGTAAAAAAACTCCCCTTAAAGAAAAATCGCTTAGACCGTGAGGTCAATGGCATTAAGTTAAGGGTGATGAAGAGAAGTTAGTATCGGTTTTTGATATTAACTTTTCTTTTTTATATTTCAGTTAGAATTTATACGTGCAGGCTTTTTGAGCACGACAAATAGACAAGGGTGTTCCCTTGTCAAAAAATTATACATTTAGAACGATTTATGCTACTCTATACATGAAGCTTATTGCTTGTTTGGCTTTCATATCACGAGGTCTGGAACGCCCTGGGCGAATAGGCGTTATATATCTAGCTATAAGCGACTCAATATCAGGTGGAATATTTGCTTTTAATAGGAATTCGCGGCATATATGTACTGAGACGGAAAAATTGACTTTATAGTCATATTTTCTGCTTCCCTTTTCAATGACTACGTGCGAGATAATCAGTTCTGAAAAATTGTATATTATTAGGCTGGCAAAGATTTCTTGAAGAATATATTCCACCTTTTTTGAATGAAAATGAAGTAAACCTACTGTGTATTTTAAATCTCTGAGTGAAGTTTCTATTCCCCAACGCATTCCATATAGTTTCTTTAATTCTTCGGGTGGAAATTCTCCAGAATCTAAGTTTGTCACAACTACTTCATAAGAATCATCTGATATAGGGAAACGTACAATTCTAAATGGCAGATGGTACGGTACAGTCGCGTCAGACTTTTTACTTGTTGAAGTTAGATAATCAAATGTTTTATTAAGGGCAATTCTTCGATATTTATTTTTCATCTTAAATAATTTTTTCATTTCATTTGTCTGTTTACGAGTCAAGTTTAAATCAATACGTTCATTAAATTCTTCTGCATTAGGTAATTCTAGACCATCTATGATACCTGTTTTATGTTTTCCAAAATCCTTTACACGTATTAGATAAAACCATCCTTTTTCTTGAATATGTGCCATGACATTATAAGATTCATAACCTCTATCCATTATTACGATTGCTTTTTCGCCAATAGCAGACCTGTCTACCATTTCTGTTAAAGCTTTCTTTTCAAATGCCTCTTTACGTTTAAAAACAATGGCATCTTCGTAGGTATGAGCTAAGAGATTATATAATGCATTCAGGTGAAGAAGGTTATAAAGCTTTGCACCTTCTTTTGGTATAAAAAGAGAATCTACATCTTCTGGATTTGTCGGTATTCGAATATCAGATCCATCAACAGCTAGAAGTCTATATCCCTTATATGTATCATTTTGAGAAGTTTGAGAAACAAAATCCAGAAAAAGTTTTTCGAGTGCAAGCGGAAGTATTTTCTTTCGTTGCTGTACAAATGCGGATGATGTTGCAGTTGATGCATCACATCCGAACTGCCTTAACAATTCGCCTGTAAAACAAGCTTTTACAAAACTTCCCCTTTACCGAAAGATTTTTGTAATCATCCTTTTTGCAAGTGCTATTATTAGTGGTATCTTATTAATCTTTAAGCAAACTTGGGCTTCATATATCCCGATGGCATTAGGTATTATATCACTTATAATTTTCTTTATAATTGATTCCATGAAAAGGAATCTTAAAGTAATGCTTCAGCAACACTATGCCCCTTATTCCGAAAAACGAATGAATATTACCATTAATGTATTAAAAGACTACGGAATAAAAATTCAAAATTTTGACTCACTTGATATGTTAATTGAGGAAGCAAAACAGGCACAAATCCAATGTGACTACATAGCCCCATTAAAGAAACCATTTAAGACATTAGGTGCAATAATTATTCCTATTGTTGCATTTGTAGTACAAAAGATTGGAAATGCTGCTTCACAAGACGAAATGATTACCATGGCATTACAAGTTATAGTTCTTGTGTTATTAACTTTTTCACTAATTTTCTCATTAACACCAATTATTAAAGATATTCTTTATAGAGATTATAATAAATACGATGATTTTATTTATGATTTGAGACAAATAAAACTTTTCTATGCAAAAAAAATGCTACATATTCAAATCCGATATGAGCACATACTAATTTCCAAAATTATTGTCATTTGATTGTCACGCAACCAAAAACGAGCCAAGAAACGCTTTAAATTCAGCATTTCTTGGCTTATGTACTGTCAGGGGGCAAACCTTATTTTATAAAAAAGGGCAAAGAGAAACTTTATTTCAATTTCTCTTCTCCTCTTCCCAACACATTACATTTTATAAAATATATTCTACTGTCCCGTTCAAATCCTTTATTTATGCCACTTTCAGAACATAAAAAAAAGAACCCGACACAGTATGGTGTGCTACCTGTCAATAGGACAATAAAAAACAATAAATTTTTGTATCGTCAG
>OGDS01001213.1_pt1 | contig 21058 bp, 32 predicted proteins | sample 1570351 | NCBI WGS metagenome assembly OGDS01 (sample SAMEA2581974, study PRJEB24529) | metagenome | biome: Human gut stool | place: China | collected 2011
GTGTTGCAATCATGTTGGCCAGATCATTTTCAAGTTCCTCTGCTACGTCTGCTGCCTTACGCAATTCATCAGCAGTGCCATAACTTCCTCCTGACACACGGTGCAGCATGATACGTGCATATTTGTTCATATACAGCGGTTTTCCGCACAAGGCAATAATGCCGGCGATACTGGCCGCCAATCCGTCAATATATATCGTAATATCCGCCTTAACAGTACGCAGCGCATTGTAGATGGCAATGCCGCTAAAGACATCGCCACCCTTGGAATGTATGTGAACGTCTATTTTGCCGTATGCAGCAGCCAACTCCATAAGCTCCGTGACAACACGCTCGCTGTCTACCTTTTCGCCGTTGCCTACATTCCCGTACATCAATACGCTAACTGTCCCGTTCCCGGGTATTTCATTTGCAAAAACCTTTTTCATATTCGTTATTTTCTCTGTTGCAAAATTCGCGAAACTACATAAGCTGATGAAACGGCATTTTCACGGTGCAACGATAATACGGCATGATGCAAACGCAGTTTTACCGGTTCACCTTATAATCCGAAATTTGTTCTGTAATAAATTGATATGAAATATGGCAGACCTTAAAAGTGAACAGAAAAAGATGCTGGCGCGAGAACTTTACATGATAGGGAATAACACATTCGAAGAAATTGCGCAAAAAGTAGGCGCACAGCGTCAGACTATCAGTCGCTGGGCAAAGGCCGGTAAATGGGACGCCTTAAAAACCGGTATGAGCATCACACGTGAACAATCTTTGAAGAATATGTATCAGCAACTTGACGAAATGAATTCCGCTATTCTTGCAAGAGATCCTGGTAAAAGACATCCAGATACAAAAGAAGCGGATGTAATGGCAAAATTGGCTACAGCAATTAAGAAGCTGGAAAATGATGTCGGCATCAGCGATATTATCAGTGTCGGAATGCGTTTTGGCGAATTCCTTCGACGCATAGATCTGGATAAGGCAAAAGAGTATGTAAAACTGTGGGACGTGTTCCTGAAAGAACAGATCAAGTGATATGGCTACCTACGAAGAAAAACAGAAGCTGAAGGAATGGGAAGAATACCGCCGCGACATTGAATGTGCCACTCCCGTAGAAGTGAACATGACGGAAGCGGAGAAAACCAAGAAGAAAATGTATCTGGAGGCTCACCCCGTGGAATGGATACAGTATTTCTTCCCAATGTACGCCAAATATCCTTTTGCAAAATTCCAGATTAAAGCCATCAAGCGCATACTGGAGCACGACGAATGGTTTGAAGTACTGAGCTGGAGCCGTGAGAGTGCAAAGAGTACTATCGTAATGTTCTGCGTAATGTATCTGGCACTTACCGGAAGAAAGAAGAATGTTATCCTAGCAAGTGCTACCGAAACTAGTGCTGAAAAACTTCTGCGACCTTATAAGGCAAACTTTGAGTCAAACGGAAGAATCAAGGCTTTTTACGGAGAGCAGCCTGTCATAGGACAGTGGACTGACACGGAGTTTGTCTGCAAGTGTGGATGTGCGTTTACTGGCGTGGGTGCGGGTAATGCTCCACGTGGTACCCGTAACGGCGCGGCGCGTCCGGATGTGTTGCTGGTAGATGACTTCGACACCGACGTAGACTGCCGTAACCCTGACACTCTTAATAAAAAATGGAAATGGTGGGAAAAAGCTCTTTACCCTACGCGTTCCGTGTCCGAAAAGACACTGGTTATCTTCTGCGGAAATATCATCGCCAAAGACACCTGCGTTGCACGAGCTGGTTCTATGGCAGATCACTGGGATGTAGTGAATCTGGTAGACAAAAACGGAAAAAGCAACTGGCCCGAAAAGAACACACAAGAAGCCATCGAGCGCATCCGCAAAAGTATCAGCAAGGCTTCTTTTGAAGGCGAATACATGAATAACCCCGTAACGGAAGGCGATATCTTTCACAACCTGCCCTACGGGAAAGTTCCTTCGCTGAAGAAGTTTAAATTCGTTGTAATATACGGTGATCCTGCCTACAGCAACAGCAAGAACAAAGCCAGCTCGACAAAAGCAGTCTGGGCGTGCGGAAAGATACGCAGTACGTACTATATCATCAAAGGCTTTGTCGGACGTGTAACCAATGCGGAGTATATCGACTGGTTCTACCAGCTCCGTAAGTACATCGGCAATCAGTGCACCGTCTACTGTTACCAGGAAAACAATACCCTGCAAGATCCTTTCTTTGAGCAGGTATTCAAACCTCTGATACGTGAGCAGAACGAGCAGCGCAAGGATAATCTATACATAAAAGGTGACGGACGCAGCAAGATGGATAAGGCCACGCGTATAGAAGCCAACCTGGAACCTATCGACAGGAACGGGATGTGGGTATTTAACGAAGAAGAAAAGGATAACCCGCACATGAAAGAACTGCGCGAACAGTTTAGTCTGTTCGAACTTACACTGCCTTATCCCGCCGATGGTCCCGACTGTATAGAAGGATGCTTCAATATAATCAATGAGAAAATAAAAGAACTCGATCCCGGTGTAACCATCGGCTACAGCGAGTTCAAAGACAGTAACCCTTACAGATGGTAATATGAACAACTTTATAGAACTTACCGATTACGATGCCACGATACACCGTGACATTCTTGACAGCCTGTTGCGCGAAGAATCCGGAAGCAGTGCCGTTATTGAAGTGTGTGAAAACCGCGCCATCGCTACAGTGCGCAGCTTGCTCAACAGCCGCTACGACTGCGATGCCATTTTTTCCGCACAAGGAGAAGAACGAAACGTGCTCATTCTAAAAATCTGTCTTGACATTGCCGTGTATGAGATATTCTGCCAGCACAACCCTTACAAGATGTCAGACATACGTAAAGAACGATACGATGATGCAATGCAGTTCCTGCGCGATGTTCACGACTTTAAAGCCAACATAGAAGGACTTCCTGAACTTCCTGCCGAAACGCAGACTGGAAACAGCCCCTGGCAGATAGCCAGCAACGAGTCTTGGAATCCCTACTTTTAATCAACTTTTAAAACTCTTTTAAATTATGGCCAGACCAAAGAAAAAACGCCGCATAACAGAAGGCGGATATACTCAGATAAAACCTGTATATGCTTCGGGACCTTATGCCCGTGTAGAACCGGACGTTATCTTACAGATGCCGGAACTGTTTTACTTTGACATGACTTCATACATCAGTGCGCTGAACGCAGCCAAAGCGATAGACTTCTACAACCGCGCACGCCTGTACGACATGTACGAATCGGCATTGCTAGACCTTCACCTGGGAGGTATTATCGAAAAGCGGAAAGTCGGTGTAAGCCGTATTCCTATCGAGTTCCGGCGTAACGGAAAACCGGATGACAACGTGAACAAGGAAATCCGTTCTCCATGGTTCCGCAAGTTTGTCAAAGAAGTGCTGATGTCAAAGTTCTGGGGATACAGCCTGTTTCAGTTCTACCGCGGCGACGACGGATATATCAACTATTACCATGTACCGTATAAGCACTATGATCCTGTACGCCGTGTTATCCTGAAGTATCAGAGCGACACAGAAGGTATACCAGTAGATGCGTTTGAAAACATGCTTTTTGTGGGAGACAACCCGCGCGACCTGGGAATGCTGGCAGAACTTCTTCCGATGGTGCTCTACAAGAGAAGCAACTTCGGTAACTGGAAACAGTTCTGCGAGATATTCGGTATGCCGATACGTGAATACACCTACGATGCTGGCGATGAAGAAGCCCGCAGCCGTCTGATTCAGGACGCACGCCGTCAGGGAGCAAACGCCGTGTACATTCATCCAAAGGAAAGCAGCCTGAACCTGATTGAAAGTGCCAACAAAAGCGGTACGGTAGATCTGTACGAACGGTTCAAAGATGCCTGCAATACGGAGATGTCTGTTCGCGTGCTAGGCAACACTCTGACCACCGATTCCAAGAGCACCGGCACTCAGGCACTTGGAACCGTACACCAGGAAGAAGAAGACATGCTGAAAGCCGACGACAGAGACTTCATCCTGGATGTGCTGAACTACAATATGACGGACATATTCAACGCACTGGGAGTGAATACGGAAGGTGGTGAATTTGTGTACGTGAAAAACCGCGGAATGAACCCGAACCAGCAGGTAGACGTGATTCAGAAAGTCAAGGCTATGGGCGTGCCCGTGTCTGACGATTACATCTACGATGTGCTGCTCATTGACAAGCCGGAAGACTACGAACAGCAGAAAGCGGAAATCAAGGCACAGGAAGAAGCTAACCGGAAGTTGCAACAGGAAATGGCCAACCAGCTTGAAAGCAGGACTAATACAGAACCCGCACGAAAAGCCAATCGCCGTATGAACATGGATAACCGGTCAAAAGCATGGTATGAACGGGCGCGTGAGGATTTTCGGAACTGGGTACACGATTTTTTCGGAGTAGCCCCGAAAAAGAAAGACGGGGCTTTGCCGTTTTAATGAATAATGTATACGGAGAACGATGCAGTGTTTGCGGAGGTTTTCATAATGAACTGGAGCAGACAATAGAATTCAGCAAGGATGCGCTCACTAAAATGTTGCGCGAAATATATGATGGAATGAACGTGCGCGACGATATACAGCGTGATGCTTTTGAAGAGACATTACGTCTTTTCAACGAAGCAACAGCTGAAGGTCTTTCAGCTTCCGATTATCCTACCAGAGATGAACTGTTTTTGGAGGAGCTTCGTACGAGCAATGAAGTCTTTTCTGCATTTCGCACGCACCGGATGCAAAATGATCTGGCCGCACAACTTATCGGAGAAGATGGAAAACTGAAGCCCTTTGATCAGTGGTTGAAAGACGTACAGAATATTACAGATCATTATGTCATCCACTGGCTTCGCACAGAATACGACACTGCGGTACTCCGCGCACATCAGGCTGCAGACTGGAAGCATTTTGAAGCATACCAGGATGTGCTTCCTAACCTGCGATGGATGCCTACCACTTCTCCTGAACCGGATATTGCCCACATGCAATACTGGAGAGCAAAGCTGACTTTGCCTGTCAATCATCCGTTCTGGCTTAGTCACCGTCCTGGTGACCGATGGAACTGCAAGTGTTCTCTTGAAGCTACCGACGAGCCTTCTACTCAATATACGATAGCAGATTTTGAACCGGTTACTTCTGTCCCAGGATTGGATAACAATCCGGCAGACGACGGAAAGCTGTTCAGTGAATCTCATCCGTACTATACGGAAGCTTATCCTGGGGCAGATAAGGCTGTAAAAAAAGCTGTTTCTCAAAAAATAAAGTTTGACTATAAACAGTTTATCTTGGATAACAACATAGCAAAAAAAGTAACAATCACTCCTAAGAAGTCCGAAGAAGAAACATTCCAGAAAATACTGAATCAGCTTAATTTGAGAATGAAAGAATTCAATATACCTTCATTCTCAGAAATAGGAGCACCACAAAGTAAAAAGGCATTAGCCTCATGGGATGAGTCAGACAATAGCATCAATTTCAATTTAAGCCAGCTGAATAATCCTAAAAAGATTTGGGAAAAATTAGAGCAATGGCAAAAAAGAGGAATAAAGTATGATACTATTTCAAGTGAAAATGATGTAGTAAGAGCTGTAATAGATCACGAGTTAGGGCATAAATTATTAAGCCAGTATCACATGAAAATGGATGCTATAGATACATTTGCAAAGGCTGGAGTAACAAGAGACGGAAGAAACGAAGTGAGTGAAATGGGATATTATGCTTCTACTGAAGAACATGAATATTTTGCTGAAGCCTTCTCTATGTATATGGGGCCTGACAGGGACAAGATGGGACCTTTAACAAGAGGTATGATTGAAAGATTAATTGCTAAAGTTAATAAGAAATGAGTTCACCCAACATAGAAGAACAGGTAAAAAGAGCCGTAGCCGGACTGAGCAGGCTTTATACCCGCACACTTCCGGTAAAAGTAGGAACAAAGGCTGTTTCACTCACAAAAAAGCGCTTTACCGACAGTGCGTTCAACGGAAGTACATGGAAAGAGCCATACCGAAGAAAACTTAGCTTCAAAGGTGCTCAGGCCACTTACAAGACGCTTCTTTCAGGAACCAACCATCTGAGGGACTCCACCTATTTCAAACCGGAACCCGGGAAAGTATACATACGAAATCAGGTAGAATACGCACAGATCCATAATGAAGGAGGCAGCATAACAGTAACAGCAAAAATGAAGAAATACTTCTGGTATCGGTATGCTTTAGCCAAAGGATCACGTTTGACAAAAAAAAGAGGCGGCATCAGAAAGACTAAAGGAAACGAAGCGCTTACGCGAGAAGCGATGTTCTGGCGAAACATGGCTCTTAAACGTCAAGGTTCTGCTATCCGTATGCCGCGTCGCCGTTTCATGGGACCTGACGCAAATATGGAAAAAGAAATAAGAAAGATTATTGAAAAAGAAATGCAACTATTTATAAAAAACTATGGAACATATTTTAATGCAACTCGTTAATCTGGTAGGTTCATCACTCCCGGAAATGAAAACTGTAGACGAAGATTACGGCCAGCTTGAAATGATTGATGAAACCAGCAGAGAAAGCTATCCGCTTACTTTTCCTGCTGTGCTTATAGATGCTCCGGAAACCGCCTGGAGCAACATTAGAGGGAAAGACCAGTTAGGAACATGCACTGTAAGAGTAAGATTGATTATAGACTGTTATGATGATACCCACTATCGTAGCGGCACAGTAGACAAAATAAAGGAAAGAGATGATCTGCGTAAGCGCCTTCATGTGCTGCTGCAAGGAAGAAGAATTACGGAAGAAGGCGAACTTATACGTACTGCAAGTCGATTCTACACCGGCAATCACGGTATTAAAGTGTACGAATCGACTTATACAGTATCAGTTTCAGAATATATCAGTCTCGACGAGCAAAAGGTACAACAGCCTGTAAGGATACGCATTACACCTTCCATATCAAAATGAAAACTGCAGGCTGAGTTGAATATGCTGTGGTGATATGCGCTTACGGACATGCTTCTTCGCTTCACCTGACGGCTTGAATTCTCCGGATTTTACCAGTTCCCGGATAATAGCCTGTATACGATATTCCGAAAGAAAGAATGCCTTTGAAAGGGCCTTCACGACATCTGAATAATTACGAAGAACCGGTTCAAGCTCAAAATAGCTTTCTGTGATCCGGCGATTACGTTCTGCGATAAGTTGGCTACTGCGTCCCATAACTTTAATTTTTTAGAGTTTATGCAAGTTGGCTGCTGCATTTGTTTTTACAAAAATACGTAATTGTCAGGAATTAACCAAATTAGAGATACATTAGTAGCAGTAGTTACCAGTATTGTTACAATCGGATAAGAATATATAACAAATCCCCGGCAACCAAATGGCTTGCCGAGGATTCATTTATTAAGCAACATATTGTTTCCTAACAATTTCTTTGTAAATGGCCTCACAAAGCGCACGGGCCATGTTCACCTCAACAGCATTACCTATGAATTTCTTCTGGTCAGACTGGGTTCCTATAAGAACATAGTCTTCAGGGAATCCCATTATCTTTTTAAGTTCTGCTATCCTTAGCATACGCATCTTGATATCGATGATACCATAAAGAGCCATGAACTCCTTAATTTTAACGGTCATCGGACTGTCTTCGAATGCAATCTTAATTCCCGCTCCTTCTTCAGCCTTTACCAAGTAAGGCGGCATTTTATCCATCCGTGCAATCAGCGTAAAGCAGGGATTATTTACCGAACCTCCCGCGCTGGCAAACTGAGGATTCATCAGGTAATGCCATTTCCGGTTGCAGCATATCATATTAAACTTTGGAACTGTCGTTACTGTACCAACCGGCTGCTCAATAGATGCCGGTTTCCCTGTACCGTACTGCTTGTCAATAAAAACAGAGTTAATCAACGCCAAATGGTCTTTTGTCGTAACAGTCGGAGCTGGATGATCTACTGAGTGATTATTGCCATTTCCATAATAAGCTGATACAAATGCATGATGATCCTTACAGGTAATTGTACCGGCCGGTACCTCAACAGATATGTTCTTGCCTTCAGGATGTCCGCTGTATTGCTTGGAAAGAAAATTAACCTTAGCAAGTGCCAGCCTTGCTTGTGTTGCAATCACAGGACAAGGATCATCTATTCCTGGTGCCTGATATTTCCCCGACCTACTCATGGAATTATACTTTACCAGAAATGCATCCTTCCCGCCTGCCACAAATTTAATTAACCCTGCATAGATACGTTCCAGTGTTTTTTCCGCAAGCAGTTTCTTACGGCCAAATATGCTTTCTCCTTCATCGGAAAAATCTAAGACCTCCTTAACCGGCTTCCATTTCTCCATTTTCCCAAACATATCTGATTTACCATCCTTGCAGTGAGTAGGTTCAGGAAAGACAATCGGAAGACCGCGTTTGGCAAAAATCCCGAAAAACCGCTTACGGGTAGTATATGCCCCGTAGTCAGCCGCGTTAAGAACTCGCCAATCAAAATCATAGCCATAGCGTTTTACGTTCCGCTTCCATCTCTCATAGCATCGGCCTTTATCCTTGCTGATGGGGTGTCCTTTTTCATCCATATCTCCCCATGACATAAACTCTTCGACATTTTCAATCTGAATGTAGTCCGGATCAATAAACTCGATGTACCGGAAAAGATGTTCTGCTAACGTCCTGCTGTCTGCATCACGAGGCTGACCGCCCTTCGCCTTGCTGAAATTTGTACATTCCAGTGAAGCCCATAATACCACCAGCGCATCGGGATAAATATTCTTCATTCGTTTTACGTGGGCCAGGAGTGGAGAAAGTTCCAGCGTCCTGATATCTTCGGTGAAGTGCAGAGCCTCTGGGTGATTAGCCGCATGACTGGAAATAGCATTTGGATCATGATTAACACAGGCAATTACCTTGGCACATTGTTTTCCTGCATAGAGAGCTTTTTCTATTCCGGTGCTGGTTCCCCCAGCACCGCAAAACAGATCAATATAAAGTAACTTTATCATCTTATTCAAAAATCATTTGTTTGCCGTAAATTTTGGCGACTTCAAATTCAGCCTGACATCCTTTGCTGTTTTGCCAGCCGCGGCAGAAGAAAACCGCATCACATTCCAACAGAGCCTGAATGTCTTTCCCCATGTGCTCTGCGTAAGAGGCATTAGAGTATGGTGATACATCAAAGGGAGTTATCGGATCAGATCCGCTACTTTTTATGCCATTTTTGACCAAATCCAAATAAAGTTTCACCTGATTAATGTCTTTCCCTGATATCGGGATAGAGATATATACCTTCTTGTTCATATTAATATTTTTCAATAAATAACTATTGTTTTATAATCGCTCCTCTCCTGTCACTTTCCTACGATAATAGTCACATTTTGCCATATCTCTTCTCCCATATTTGTCGTACATCCATTGGTTTCTTTTTGCAGCATGTTCGCCGACAAAAAAAGAATTACATTTAAAGTCATTAAAACGATCCCATTCTCTACATTTATCTGCGAATACAGACCATCTCTTTTCATAATATCCTTTTTTAGATATTTTATTCCTTAATTTCTTTATTGTTTTTGCCTTCATAATTATTCCTCCATATTAGGTATTAAATCCTCAATGTATGCCCATTTCTTCAAACTGAATTGTTCTACTGTTTCTCTCCAATAAAAATTGAAAGGTCCGCAAATAATCGGGGAATATTTACTTCTCAAAGCAATAATCATTTCTCCTTTTTTCAGTTTTTCACTAACATTATGCCAAACTGAATTAATTCGATATTCCGCACCAGCTTTAAATGCTTTTATTAAATCACATTGCTCTTTTACACTTGAATAGATAAGCCCATCATCATAATCTTGAGCTGCTTTTTCAATATCTTCTATTTTCATAAATCAATAATTTCAATTTTCAAATCACGTTTCAGCTCAGTCATCATATCTATTGTGTCGTTGTTTTCTACGTTGAAACAGACGCCGAGCCACTCTCGATCACGTGAATGCTGTACATTCAAGTCGCAGGGATGGTTCCATTTTACCCAAACAAACATAAATTGATTAATCATGCTGTAATGTATCCTGGCCGCCACCCTGCGAGGCTTAAATAGAGTTTGTTGCTCACTCATTTTCTTTCTTAACTTGGAATACGCCAAACAAACCGTCTTCTCTATCAAGTCCACCGCATCCTCCAAAAGAAACAGGAATGTCAGTACAATCAGTGGATTCAAATGCACATCCGTAACAGGGATTGTCAAGGCTGGCAATATTTTCTACGTAAACAAATTCTATAGGGGTTCCGTCAGGCATTTTCCGGACTTCCCCGGGCTTCATATCGTTAATCATAATCACTCTAATTTTACTACCTCACATTCTGAAAGGAATGGAGACATATTCTGAAAATTACAGGCATTGATAAAGCTGTCAAATTTTCTTGCATTATTAATATCTTTCACAAAACATAATTTGTACGAATAATCTGATGTTAGTTTTGGATAACCTTTTTTCAGGTAATCTCCAGCGCCAGTTTTTATCACATATATACCTTTCCCTCTATTTTTTATGTTATTACCTGTCCAACAATGTACGCAATGAGGCCCTGAAAGTGCATTATAATATCCTTTCTCGGGGGGTATTTCTTTTCCACATATACAACAAAATAACTTATTCATCTTCCTTTTCCTCCTCAATCCAAAATGTGATAACGGGTTTGTCGTTGACCGTGTATACCGTGATGCGGTTATCTGTACGTTCTATCTTATGAGTTATACCAAGTTTGTTTTTAGAGTTTCGAACGATGTATATAAAGTCGTTCAAATACCCTTCTATTACGTCCATTTCTTCCTTTGCTTGCTGTTTAGTTAGAGATTGTATTGGGAATCTCTTGTGATAGTATCCCGATATTCCCAATGCATATTCAGGAAGAGGTTTCTTTATAAATTTTCTTTCAATTCTGTACTTTTCCATTTTATTACGGTTTAAATTTTCCAACTATATACCATTTAAATTTTTCAATGTAACTTACTATTATAGTGCATAATTCATTTATATATCGAATCGGCAAAATAATAATCAATAGCGGTGTACACAGTATGCAATATGGAACCCATATTGCATACCATTTTAATTTGCATTTTTTCATCACATTGCAGACAAGGATAACGGCAATTTACGTGTCTTACCTTCTTCATCCTTCAGATCTACCTGGATAAACTGGCAGGTCGGTACCGGGCGGTATGCAGCCTTGATGATGTTGATTCCGTCAATAAACTTTTCATCCTGACTGGTTGCCGCAAGTTTTTCAAGTTCCAGCACCTTATTAGCCTTCAGCGCTCCCTTGCGGTCCTTCGAAAGCAATCCCATCACTACCTGAACAAGCTCTGCGGAATTGTCATCCTTAGCCAGCGTCTGCAGATATTCTTTCACCTTCTCGATTCCGGCTTCCACTGTGTCATCCCAGCCTTCATTAAGACGGTTACCGAGAGTAATTGACATTCGGCCGTCGGTAGTGGTAAACGTGTCACTCTGACGATTGATCTTTGTCTTGAAAAGTTCGTTCTTTGTCTTGATAAGCGTAGAGAATTCAGCAAATATCTCCTGTTTGACGCGTTCCATCTCGCAAGACAGCTTAGTCAGCTTCTTGACAGCGTTTTCTACTGTCTGGTCTACCAGACTCTTGTACGCCTCACGTTCGTTCTGCACACGGGCCTTTTCAGCCTTATCTTCTGCTTCAATCTGTGCTTTCAGTTCTGCTCTCTGTTCCGGACTCAAATTCTTCAAATCAATCATAATTATAAGTTTTAAAGGTTAGTAAATTCTGTATAATATAGCCTGATAGGGCCTCTGTTGCGATAAATCTTCATGTAGTATTCACGTACTTCGTTTAAATCGTCCGTATCGTGGCGGCACCTGACTGCCAGATGGTGACCCAGTACGTTGATCACCACACGCCACACTCTGTATTTCTTCCTCATGTCATTCTATATTGTTGCTTATAATGTTCATCTCCCCACGGTCCTTCTGGTCAACTATCCGATATTTCTCAGCAGCTTCCCGTTCCAAGTCGTGATATTTCTTCACCAGTGCACTTCTTTCTTGAATAAGCCGTATAAATTCATCACCGGTAAGTCCGCCAGCATACAGCGTTGAGTTAATCGCATCGATTCTTTTGTCGATTTTAGGAAGTTCCGACAGAATATATTCGATGCGTGCTATACGTTCGTCATTTACGTCATACCCTCTTATTTTCGTTTTCGTTCTCATTTCTCTGCTTTTTAAGGATTGATTCAAGTTTCGGTATCAAAGCTGACAGTTCATCGCTGTCAAGCTCATATAGAGGTTTTCCTGCAATTCGAGGACTTTTCAAGAAAGCATTCACATTATCCCAGTTCGTAGTATCTACTCCAATACGCTGCAGGCGTTTCAGAACTGCACTTCGCTGCGACTTCAATGACTTTTCCACCATCCGTTCAGCCAAAGGTCTGATTGTAGCATTTGCGCCGGTAATATATCCGGCCAGGTATTGCGACTCCGCATAAGTCAGTTCCTTGGTCGTATCGGTCCGCCCGTCTGTAAGTTCCAGGATAAGCGCCCTGTACTGTTCTTCCGACAATCCATAACGTGCATATATCACATGCAGCCGTTTAATCATCCATTTCGGTATCATCTTTTTCGTTGTTTTCATTTGTTTCCTTTTTTAATCCATTTTCCAGCCAGAACTGCCGGTATCCCTTATCCCATATCACGAAAAAACCTTTAGGACCACCGTTACCTCTGCCTACATAAGTCGCCTTGAAATGCTCAATATGAATACGCTTGAATGAATCCTTCTTCAAATCGTATGCAGTATCGCCGTCTACATCGTTTCCCTTCATGTGAGATATATAGATAAACACCTTCTTCGGGAACCGCTTGCGGAGATTGATAAAATCGGCCGCCCGAACACGATACAAGTCAATGAAGTATTGCAGCGAGTCGATAATAACAACATCAGCACTGCGTTGCTTGCTCAGATCATCTGCAAGATCATCCGGATTACACTCGTCAGAAAATTTGATGCGGTTACATTCCGAACGTATGCCTGCTTTGGCCAGAGACTGCTGAAAATCGTAGCTGTCACCCATTTCAAGAGAAACGAATAATACCCGTTTCCCCAATTCGTCAAACTCCTTGGCAAGCTGGAGGCAGAAAGAAGACTTACCCTGCCCGGACTTGCCGTACACTATCCAGTTGCCGGTAGCTTCTGTCTGTCCGAACAGATCGGCAAAACGTGAAGTAAACGGCACAAAGTCGTACTGGCGGTCTTCTATATTTTTGATACTCCAGTTTCTCATAGCTGTATTTCTCCATTCTGTACTTGTCTACGAATTACCTTATCCATAATCATACCTTCCAGTTCTCTCAGGTCGTCGACAAACCATGCAGATTTCCGAGAATCTTCCGTAGGCAGTTTTTCTACTTTGTCAAGCTTTCCCCAGATTTCGTCCTGTTCATCCGGATCAGTCACTCCGTTTGCCGCACAGATGGCACGCACGTCCTTCTTCGTTGCTCCTAGCAGTGTAATGTAGTTACGCACCACACGTCCGTCTATTTCGTCGAATCCGTCTACACGTCCTACATTGCGCTTGATTGTACGGCGAAGTGTTTCCGTTCCGGCAAGTACACATCCCATGCGATACTTAGTATCATCGTACAGCGGAATAAGGCAAGCCATAGCACTGTTTGAAAGCTTTCCTGCGTCGTCAAGAACCAGTACCGGATAACGATCTGCCATACGGTTGATGTAGGATGTTATCTGCTGTAGCATATCGTCGGTGTCAGTATATCTGCTGAAGGTAATACCCAGACATCGGCCAAGTTTCTGAAGGAATTTCTTCGCCGTCCACTTCCAGCACTTCAGATAAATAATAGAGTTGTCAGGACAGGTGTTATACAGGTCAATAAGAGAATGTGTCTTACCGCTACCGCTGCGGCTGCTGATACAGAACCAGCGGTGATTCTTCTTTGCCACCATAAGATACAGCTTCACCTGCTTGTATGAAGACACGCTTTCTACTATTTTCCAGGTATTGTCATAGTAGTTAAGACCAGCCGCTATCTTTTCCGTCATTGAGTCTTCCTTGGCTCCGTATTTCCCTGCACGAAACTGAGAGAGAGAGGCTGAAGATATATCGCACTTGCGTGCCAGTTCTGCGGCCGAAGAACCGCGTTGAATCAATGTTTCGATGTAATCTCTTAATTTGTTAGCTTCCATAGTTCAATATCTTTTTAATGTATTATTAAATCGTTTTTAAATTATCTTGAAAAACCTGCCTGAGTAGGATCAAACTCAAAGTCGTCTTCATCGTCGGGATATACAGGACGCGGTGTATATGCAGGTATGTCTTCTTCGTATTCGGCATCCTCAGCGTGCAGCTTCAGTTCGTTACGGTTATCCTTGTGTTGTCCCCGGCTGTCTGTTATCAGCAGACGTTCCAGAATGTTGTGTCCTGGAAGGGCACTGCTGTATACATTCTCACGTATCACATCGACATCATGCTCGGCAGTTTCCACGATTTCCCGTTTCAGATCTTCGTTGAACTCCTTAATGCGCTTGCGCTGTTCGAAGTGTTCCGGCTTCTGGTCTACAAGAGCCATCGGTACAGCTTCTTTTTCGGCCAGCAGATATCGGAGTGTACCCAGTTCCTTGCCTTCATCCTTTGTGCCTTTCTTTCCGGCATTGGTTATCAGCACATGGCTGGTATCGTCAGGATCATATCGCACCACCCAACTTGTACCCAGATGATTCAGCAGCGAGCGGTCCAGGCTGTCATAGAAATACTGCATACCATTACGCTCCATAATAATTCCCCGTGACTCCAGCTTGTTTGTGCGTCCGCTTGTTTGTCCCATGAGCAGCAGATACTGTTCGTCAGAAAAAGAAATCTTCCGATCCTCGGGCGTCTTGCTCCACGCCTGCATATAAGCATCTATCTTCTTGGCCCGCTCCATCTGCATTACCTCATGAATCCGCTTAATAGCTTCAGCTTCTGTTGGGATAAACTTGCGGTGCTCATTCAGCCATGTGGTATTCGGCTGTATTGCCTTATCTGACGTTATACCAAAGCCTGAGAATGAAGGGAACTTCTGAAAGTATTCCAGGATAAGATATTTGAAGTAAGGCTCCACGATCTTAGCCTGTGCGTTCTTGACTTCGGCAGGTGTAAGATACTTGGTCATTTCTTCATAGAACGGGAACAACGATTTCTTGTGATAATTATCACACTGCATCTGTACCGGCATATAGCGCTGTCCGAACAGTTCCTTAGCATGCTTCACGGCATTTGTCAGAGCCTCCTTAATCAGAGCGTCACATTCGTTATCTCCGATGGCGTATCCTATAGGGTATTTGCAGCAAGCATCGAGAACCACTACCAGCGTCTTGCGATTATGGTAAGTAATGCGCCGTTCTTCCTTAACTGTTCCCCCTTTGCGAACGCGCTTTACTTCTTCACGCTGATACAGAAGTTCTACATCCCAGCCATCGAACACCCAGTATGTCATTGCAGTGAGCGGAGCTGTACGGCGTACCTGTTTTTTCAGGTTGCTGTTCCATTCTCCTATACCGCGACGGCGTGTCTTGGTCACCACATCATATTTGCGACGGTATGCTCCGATGGTAGCAGGCGACTTGATTTCTTCCAGCCCAAACTGAGCAGCTGCCTTGTTGTATTCTTCCATGATCTGAACATTGTTCCAGTTCATGTGAAGCCCAAGGAACTGACGTATCAAAGATTCGGCAAGTTCTGAACGCTCGTTACCTTCTTTCAGTTTCGAAGCAGCATCATTACCGTAATTCTTATGGATCACGCTGAGATATCCTTGTTCTGCTCCCTGCTGGCGTGCTGCGTCGTATGCCTCGCATTTGCGCTTCAGCGACTTCCACGATGCAGGAAGATTGTGTGGGAACAAAGGCTTTCCCTTCGGATCTTTGACTTCAAGAAGTTCTGTACACTGAACACCCAGGCGTTCCCATACGTTAATACGCGTGTTACCACCGATGGCGCTTTGCTTCTGGCGATCTCGCAATCGAAGAAGAGCTTCCATCACGTTTACCGACAGTGTATATTCATTTACCTTTGCCTGCGGCAGACGATTGTTATCGCCGTATACGTAGGTTTGAAAATAGTTGTATGCACTGTTGTTATATCGGATTTCTTCTTCCAGATCGCTCTTCTGTCCGCGTTTGGCAAGTTCTGCATAAGGATCACCGTATATTTCTATGTACTTTCTCTTCATATCTGGACGCATGGTATCAAATTCTACTAAGGCAGAATTCCCCGGCGTACTGCGACGGAGTATGATAATTTGGTTTAATCTACGCATCTTGTCAAAACAAGATCGAGACATAAACCCCGATTCGCATCCAACCCTGTATTTTTCGTCGTAACGAATCATGTCACAGGCTGATACGCAAACCTTATCGTTATATATTACTGCCATTTCTTTTTCTGATTATTGTTAGTGCAGCTTTGGGAATCGAACCCAAAACGCGGCCGCCTGCTCTTTTTACCTTTATACCTATGAACACCAAATTCATCACTATATGGCTAATTTTGTTATCCTGAAAGCTTACAGGTTCCGCTGCTGCGTGTAGAGTTATTGTTTCTTTATACTTTCCTTATCCATTCTCCATACTGCAGGTATGAGCATGATACAAATAAGAATAGTTCCAATAAGATTGGCAGTACCTTCAAGGAATCTGTTTGCCACTGCCAATGCCAAAACCGTTAATAAGTAATATCTTGTTTTCATAAGTTTCATGTTTTATATAATCCGTCCGATCTTCACAGACCAGACGGTTTTTTGCTACATTTGTAGCGTACTAATCAATCATTTATATTTATGGATAAAAATAACCCGCTTAACTTGCTTGAACACGTTTCAGCAAACGCTCTAAGCAATAGCTTTGAAGCACTTATCCTTGCAAAAGTTCTAAGAAAAGAACTCGCAACATTCATTTCTAAAAATTCATCTGAAAAAGAAGAAGACATTCTTAGACGAATTGATAAATCTTATTTAGATGAATTCAAAAGAAAACTTGAGAACGTCGAAATGCCGTTAAAAGAACTTCTTGAACCTCTTTTGAAGAAGGTACAAGAGACCGAAAAGTCTTAATCGCTATTTTCTCAACTTGTTTTTTCTGAGCCAGCGTCAGTCCTTTACGCTGGCTCCTTCTTGTACGTTTCATCTTACATCCTCCTGTATCTTCTTGAATTCATACCTACACCAGGTACTACCACTATACAACTTCTTTCGCGTGCTTTCTCTTCCTGGTGAGTACCAAGGAATCCTGTTTCATAATTAGCATTTGAACCAGACTTTTCAGGGTGAAAGAATCTTGCAACATCTTGTGGAAATTTTCTCTTTTTCATAATCAAAAAAAATTAAATGGTTAATATTATGTTATTTAACAACAAACTTAATCTTAGCCAGTACCTTGTCAAGGTTCTGCATATTGTATACAAATTTCTGCGAAGCGGTAAACTCAATCGTAAATCCGTCATAGCTGAACGGTTTGGCATAAGCCACCAAATAATTGGCCAGACGCTGACAGTACATATTAGTGGAATACGTTTTCATGCTTGCTCCCTTTTATCGTTATAACTGATTTCCTTAGTGCTCTTTGCGCCTAGTAGCACACCGCCCATTTCCAGAGCTGTTTTTCGGATCTTATTGGCCATATCGCTATGAGTGCGAAATTTCAGTGCACTGATAATTGTCACCTGACTTACGCCTAATTTTTTCGCCATCTCGCGACGATCACCGTGTTTCATTAAGATTTCTGCCATATTTTTTATAATTAAGTAGTTAATATCAATGCTTTAAGTTGGGTAAAAGAATATATTTATTATCTTTGCGCCCATCTTTCATTATTGAAAGGTGATGCAAATATGAGGATAATTTTCACAACAAACAAGTAAATCGTGATAAAATTCACGATAAATTTTCATCTATGATTGAACGTATTGAAGAATTTATTAAGAATCAAGGTATTAGCGTAAGAGCTTTTGAACAGAAAATATCAGCCAGTGATGGTATGATAAGAAGGGCTATTAATAATAAAACAGATATCCAAAGCAAATGGCTATGTAGTATTGCGGATAATTATCCTCAGTTAAACCTTAATTGGCTAATTACGGGAAAAGGAGAAATGATATTGCAAACACAAACTAATAACATGGAAACCACAAATGAAAAATTGCCTTTAGCCCACCATGCAGATTCAACTGATGGAATACCTCTTATTCCTGTTAATGCTATGGCTGGAGCTTTCACCGATGATCAGACAATCATGGAATATGAATGTGACAGATACATTATACCATCTTTCAAAGGAGCTGACTTTTTAATCGGCGTAAAAGGACGTAGTATGTATCCACGATACAACAGTGGTGATATTGTCGCATGCAAGCGTCTTAACATTAATGATCTGTTTTTTCAATGGAACAAAGTATATGTACTCGATACAGATCAAGGAGCTTTAATAAAACGAATCAAACCAGGTTCCGATAAAGAACACGTTTTAATCGTATCTGACAACAAAGAATATGAACCATTTGAACTGGCAATAGATCATATTTATCATATTGCACTTGTTATCGGAGTAATAAGAGTTGAATAATATTAGTGTTTTCAAATCATTTTGTACCAAAATAGCAATTTACAAGGCTATAAATTAGCCATATTATTACTAATAAATTGATTATCAATGTATTAAGTAATAAAAATAACACCATACAAATGTAATAAAGGGTATAACTCAATTAAAAAAGGCGTAATTATGCCTATCTTTTATGTATTAAAGGGGTTAACTCAGCCTTTATATTACCATAAAAAGTATGCGTGTGGTATGCGTGTTAAGAATATTTTGTTTTGTTTTTGGTATGCGTGTAGTATGCCTGTTAGTACGTCTGAACTGTATTTTAACAGAATTTTAACACAAAATAGACTAAAAAAAGCCGCTTCTGAAGTATTCCAGGAAGCGGCTTAAAAAATAGCTTTATATGGTTTATTTAAGCACCGATCTTTTAATAATGGCTCTTTTTGTTACCATCTTACTATTGTCTGTGTTTAGCATTTTGTATAAATAGCTTTTCTTTATTCCTAAAGTGTTTTCATCCAGCTCGTTATACACTTTCTCAATAGAGCCAAAATAATGATCTTCTTTTTCAAAAATCAAATGTACGTGTATTACTTTTGTCATATCTTATCCTTTCTTTTCTTTTCAGCAAATATACAAAATAAACATTATATTGGATAATTTGATATAATAAAATCCAATATACGAGATTGTTTATTGCCAATTTCAAAAAATGCGTTTTTAAGGCTTATTTCAGCGTTTTTTAATGCTCGATGATATATTTATCTATTGGATAAAATAAAAGCAGCACGCGCCAAATAAACGCCGCTGCTTGTGTTCTTTTTGTATGCCTCATTGTTCGATGTGCGTTCGATTCGTGCACATTATGTTTTTTCTCATTTGTTGGCCTCCATGCTTGTAACATGCTGACTGATAACCAATAACGGGTTTAAGGCTATTTCCCTTCATTCTCATTTTGTTTTATCCCCCGTATTTTGTCTCCGGATTTTTCCGGATGTGGGGAACCTTCGAATGTTTTTCCAATATTCGCCTGAGTGTGACTCCGTCCGGAAATTTCTCGGTCTTTTATCCGGTCATCTATATCGTGGTGTTGGAGAGTATCCAGCTTTCGGGACTGGTGACGATACAGATAAGCGACTGGGCGAACTGGCGCTATATGCATTGGTTTGTAATTGGAATGCTGGCGTGTGTGTGGCTTTGTGTGTTTTTCCTGACCAAGCATGTCCGGATGCAGCGGAAAACGCCTCTTTACGGAATCGACTGGCTGGGAGGGGTGCTTTGGGGAGTGGTGCTGTTCTGTGTGGTGTTTGTCTGTATCTATGGGGATTATTACGATTGGCTGGACAGTGCGAGGATACGTGCGGCTCTGGTGACTGCCGTGGTATTGATACAGGTCAGCATTAATCGGATGCACCGGGTGTCCCGCCCTTATATCTCTCCCGAGGTATTCGGATATCGTCATTTCCCTACCATTCTGGTCTTGTTCCTGGCACTGTGTCTGTTCCTGACTACCGCTTCGGTATTGCAGGAACGTTTCATGAGATCGATCCTGAACTTTGACATGCTGAATGCGGTATCGTTGAACTGGTATGTCTTTGTGGGCATTCTGGTAGGGGCCGGGGTGGTATTTTACCGGCAGGTGGTGCTGCGGAAGGGATTTAAGTTCCTGATATCGTTAGGATTTATTCTGATTGTCGTCTATCAGTACTGCATGTATTTTCTGATTGATCCGAACCTGAATATCGAGAGTCTGTATTTCCCGAATTTCCTGAAGGGGGTCGGGCACGGGATTCTGTATATCTCACTGACAATTTATGTGGCGAAAAGTGTTCCGTTCAAGCATTTCTTTCAGGGACTGTGTGTATTGAGCTTTATCCGTACGAGCATCGCTACTCCCTTGGGAACGGCCATCTTGAACCGCTGGCTGCGGATTCTTCAGGGGGAGAATATCGGATTGCTGGCACGGACCATCGACAAGGTGCAGAATGTTCCGGTACAGGAATTGTATGGGGAGGTGGTCCGGCAGACCGTGCTGACCAGTATCAAGGGACTGTTCGGCTATGTATGTGTATTGGGAACTGTCTTTCTGGCCGTGCTGCTGAGTTATCGGCTTTGGCGGAAAATACGTTTTCACGAGGAGTGAGATGATGGATGCCTCGGCTATGGTTTTTTCTTGAATTTGGAAGGGTATCGTGCTGTTGCTCCGAGGCTGAAGCTTTAGAACCGGATTCATATATGGGTTAAAATAATAGTAGTGGAGCAGGATGCTCAAATGTAACGAGGCTGTCTCAAAATACTTTGAGATGGCCTTTTTTGTGTCTGCAAAAAAAATCGGGCAAGCCCTAACTTCACTAAGTCAGAACTTGCCCGTTTCCCTAATTTTTTGTATCTTAGGGAATCAAACTAAGATATCCCAAAGATAATGTTTAAAAGTTACACATCCAACGATAATCTGCTTT
>OGDS01001225.1_pt1 | contig 20946 bp, 20 predicted proteins | sample 1570351 | NCBI WGS metagenome assembly OGDS01 (sample SAMEA2581974, study PRJEB24529) | metagenome | biome: Human gut stool | place: China | collected 2011
TTCAGCGGCATGTATCAACGCGTCTGCCAAAGCAGACTCAGAGTAAAGAAGCTTTGTGCGTCCCTTATCAATTTTTCTGAGCACAAATACCTGAACGCTTTCAGGTCTGTCCTTTGGCGGAATCCCGTTGAATGCAGCCAAAAGGCTTACGGAGATTTCTTTGAAGGTTTCCGATCGATCAGGATGACCAAAAAACTGCACATAAGGAAGCGGAGCCTCCGGTAGTGAGCTGGGATATGCGAATACCGCTTCGCCTTTGCCTGTATTCAGCCAAGTGATGCCTTTGCTCTTGGCATCCCCGCCAAGCCAATTCAAGGCAGCCTGAAACTGGACACGGTGCTGTGCGGATAACGGGTAGGAATCGCGTTTGTCATCAAAGTTATGATATCTGTTCTGGCAGGGCTGCCCGTCGAACATCGTATACAATGCCGGCTCAAACCCCGCGGCAAGCTTAACCTTTGGCATTGGAGAATTGGTCGGCACATAGATTTGTCCGAATGAATCCATCAATCCATCCTCGGTTGTATTGCTCGTCACGATTCTCTCCGCCTGAAGAAATGCTGTATTCAGATATGCAGTAAACTCCCTGCTCGCTGCATACATACCATAGGTATCATATGCGTCTGTGTCAAAGAATACGGAGATGTTCCGCTTGTCATCTTTGCACGGCTTACTGGCATCACCCAGCTGGAAAAGAATCAGCAAGGCCAGCCCAACGTCCTGCTTCTTTTCCAGCTTTGCAAATACCGCTTTTGTCAATGATTCGTGCAGTACCTGCGCATTAGCAAACGGCGCACATTCTGCCGCCAGAGTATTCAGCAGGTTTTCTTTTGGATTGCCGGCAGTTTCGAGCAGACCGGCCATTTCCCTTGGGGTTGCAGAAAAGCAATTCTTGATACGGCTGTTCTGATGCGGTTCCCACGCATTCTCTTTGCATAAGGCATGAAGCTGCAAGGCATCGATGCTTTCCGGTTTCTCGATGCATTGCGCAACCAACTTTTTCTCTGATTCATCCGTTACGCGGTACAGGCTGATGAGATTGAGCCCGGGAAACGAGGCCTGATTTGATCCGAATTTTCGCAGCTGCATTGCAAGTGCCCGATCGATAGCCTCAAAATCAACCACCTGCCCACCCTTTACCCAGATTCGGATACAGGGAGCCTTCGCACTCACATTGGGCAGCGGAATGTAATTTCTATAGGATTGCAATGGAACGATTCCCGCCTGTTCCAGTGCATTGGACAGGGATGACAATTCATTGATCAAAATGAACACCTCTCTTGGGCGGGAACACCAGCGTCCCGGCATGAATCGTCACGTCGTTGTCAAAGCGGTACGAAACCTTCGATTTGTGCCCATCGGGAAATACCTGCCGCAGCATGGAAGGAAAGTGAATAGCCTCCATATCGGTACATACCTTTGTCCCGTCCCGGAAGGGGCCAAAGTAGCTGGCCGTAAACTCTCTCAAGCCCAACGAGGGAATAGCAAAGCACTGCCCCCGTTGCAAGCGCCGGTTGAAAATCTCCTGGTATGCATGACCGGGCGACGTTGTCCGCCTGTCCCATTGCAGAGTTTTTTCAGAAAGCGTATCCTTCCTGTGATTGGGCACAACCACCGCATAGAGCCGATAGCATACATCAATCAGAACGGTCGAATACATCTGATATGCATTTCCAAAGTCAATGCTCTTTTTCTGGCGCAACGGTCCCTTGTAGTTTGTTGCGTATGAATGAAACTGAACAGGAGCGCATATTTCAACCCTGGTTGGAATGATCTCCACATCCGGCCCGAAAAGGATGGATTCAAAGATGCCCTTGCAGGCCGAATACGTCGGTGCCGGATAGCTGACAGGACTGTCACCGCTGTCCGGTCTGGTCCACATCGCCGTTGATCCTGCGATTTCCATCTGTATGGGATACGAATGATGAACCATGCTTTCAACTCCATTCCTGTGAGCAAGATAGCAGATGAGCTGCGGCGTTGAGAGATACAATCCGATAACCCTATGAATATTATACCATAATTCCGGCTGTATTGTAAAGGTTTTTGGATTTGAATATCCTTCTATGATGTATTACGAAGAAAAACACCGGCATAATCGCCAGCGTTTCATGGATCACTTCTCATGTGCATTACGGAAAATGGTACGCATGTAGTCGCTCTTTCCATAGACCACTCTGCTGACCAGCATCCGATCGGTCTCCACCTTGTAGAATACCATATAGGACTTGAACGTCACGAATTTCGTTGCGGTTTCTTCACTGGCAGAAGCTTCAAAAACCTCCGCCCAGACGCGTTCGAGGTCACGAACGGCAATCGGGGAGTATTCAATCCTCATTTGCGTTTTCTGTGGAAGTGTGCCCGGACATCATCCTCGGACACCCAGCCTTCTTCCTCTCCCGAGCGGATGGCCGTATTGAGCTCGCACATCAGGCGGAGCATCGCCTTTGCCTTCTCGAATTCTTCATCGTCCGCAATATCGCGGATCGTAAAGCGGCCACGTCCATTGACCGTCAGATACACCGGTGAACCAGCGGAAACCTGTTCAAGAACGGTGTTGTAATTGCGCAAATCGGACACAGGGCTAATGATTTCCATGAGCAGACCACTCCTTTCGATTCCATTATAGCATGAGCAGAAATCTCGTTCAATACTTTACGAATAATTTTACGAACATTAGAGCATATCAAAACAGAATGAGCAATCCTAGCTGTATCGTGTTCGAGTCGGTGGTTAGGGTTAACTGGCTTTTCCCTACTCCTGGTCACATTCAAATGCAAGAGAAGCATATCTGATTCAATGGCAAAACCATGATAAACTTCAAATGCTTTGCTCCCCGAAGTGTCTTTTCTCTTGCATCAGCACCCGTTCTGCGCTATACTATACTTGTGGAATCTCTCAAACCGCTACAGCAAAGCAGTCTTCCCTGTTATCACCCTGATAACAGAATGATAACCGGAGGCTGTACAGGCAGTGGAATAGGAATGCCACAGAGAATCAGAGCCATCACTTGGAATCGGACACACATAAATTATACAGAATGTGTTAAGTCTGAGAGAGTGGGAATAAATATTTAGTGTTTTCTGAATCCTGAAAAGCGTTGGTAATACAGCGTTTTTCAGGATTTTTCTTTTTTAGCGGCTACAAATTGGCTACATTTGCAGCGATTTTTGTAGCCAGAGGCTCACGGCATAATGCCGTCAAGCTGTCTGGCTACCTCCACCTGCTTGTTGGGGTACAGGTGACTGTACGTGTCCATCGTTGTCTGTACCTTTTCATGTCCGAGCCGCTCCGCGATCAGCAGCGGAGAGAAGCCCATCTCCACCAGCAGGCTGGCGTGGCTGTGTCGAATGTCATGCACCCGTATCCGCTTCACGCCCGAAGCCTTGCAGCCATACTCCATTTCGTGATACAGAAAGCTCTTGGTATAGGGAAAGAGCCGGTCGTCCTTTTGCAGCCCGTAGCAATGGGACATATACTCCTGTAAACAGGTGCAAAGACCGTCGGGAATGGGGATGGTGCGGTTGCTCTTGGGCGTTTTCGGTGTGGTGATAATATCCTCTTTGCCGAGGCGCTGATAGCTCTTGTTCACCGTCAGGGTCTTCTTCTCGAAGTCGATGTCCGACGGTGTGAGTGCCAGCAGCTCTCCCTCCCGAATCCCCGTGTAGTACATGGTCATGAATACCGTGTAGCTGGCGGGACGGTCTTTCATGCTCTCGATAAATGTCTGGAACTCGTCCTTTGTCCAGAACAGCATTTCATCGGCTTTCTTCTTGCCCATGCTCCCCGCCTTGTGGCAGGGATTTTCTTTCAGCCCATAGTATTTGACTGCGTAGTTGAAAATCGCCGTGAGCTGGTTGTTGATGCACTTGAGATAGGTCTGGGCGTAAGGCTTGCCGTTTTCATCCCGGTAGCTGGTCAGGGAGTTCTGCCATTGGCGCACGTGAGTGGGCTTGATCTCGTTCAGCGGGATTTTCTTGAAGAAAGGCGTTACCTTCAGGTCGATCAGCCATTTCTTGCTGGCAACGGTTGAGGGCTTGAGGCGGTGCTCCATATCCTTGACATACAGAGAGATGAAGTCACCGAAGGTCATGCCGAGGCTGCCCGTGGATTGGCTGATAAAGTCACGTTCCCATTGCAGGGCTTCCTTCTTGGTGGCAAAGCCACGCTTCTTCTTGTGGATGGTCTTGCCTGTCCAGTCCGTCACGCGAATCTGGGACATCCAGCGACCGGTGTCGCCGTCTTTTGTTACTGACATTTTTACCTCCTTCCCTCAAGAATCAGGCTTTGATCAGGTTATTCACTCGTTACTCTCGCTTTTACCGTATTCCTTTTCCAGAAACTCCGTCCGCTTTGCGACTCGCTCATCGCGGTCAAGTTCCTCCGGCTCTGTGCATTTGACTGCGTTCGCGGCGTAATATGCCAAAGTCTGCTCCTTCCAGCGCTTATATGCTGCCTGCGTGGAGTTATAGGCGCGAAGCTCGCTGCGCTCGTCCTCCCACTGTTCAAGAAAGAGGCACATATCCGCATTGAACTCCGCCGTGCTCTTTCCATCAAAGGAAACCGAGCACTCCCATTGCTTGCTGCGGGGCGGCTTCTGCACATTGATCTTGAAGTCGATGCCCTCTACCGTTTCCAGCTTAAAGAGGAAGTCCATTACGTCGGCAAGCGTCCTGATCTGTGTCGTGCTGGATTCATACCCAAGAATATAGGTTGAGGTCGTGTCCAGCAGGTCTGCGATCTGATTGACAACGGCAATCGACACTTCAATCTCTCCGGTTTCGTACTTCTGTACGGTGCGGAGAGATTTTTTCAGCATTTGTGCCAGCTCGGTCTGGTTCAGCCCTTTGCGTTTTCGGAGCTGCTTGATTCTCTGCCCAATGGCGGGATAATCGAAATTGTCCATGTCTGATTCACCTCGTCCATATCATATCACAGAATAAAGCGAATTGCAAGTACATATTTTTATTTTCTAAATGCTTGACAGATGCATCTTGTGTGCGTATAATAAAATATGTACTCAGGATGCGTATTTCGGAGAGACTGGGGAAAGGAGCGTGAACAAAAGATACGCAGACTGAGGAAAATCACATTGAAACAGGAGGTACTATGAGAGCACAGTTTATCACAGCGTCAGAGGTGGCGGAGATCATGGGCATCAGCCGCAGCAAGGCATATCAGATCGTCCGGGAGATGAACAGAGAGCTGAAATCCCAGGGCTATCTGACCGTAGCCGGAAAATGCCCCGCCCAGTATTTCAAGCAGAAGTTCTACGGCTTCCAGATTCCCGGAGGTGAGCGCAATGACGGAAAATGAGAAAACGACCGCCCTCATCCCATCTGTTGGCGCAGATGGAGGGCAGCCGCCTCACGATTCAACTAACCAGAGGATACCACATGAAACCTGCGAAAGCAATCCCCCAGAGGAAAATATTGAGGAAATGCGTGAGAGAATCCGGCGCATGAACGACCCGCATTATCTTCATACCGTTTCCATGACAGAGCTGTATCAGACCGCCTACAAGAGCAGACCGCCCGTCATAGACGGTCTGCTCTACTCCGGGGCATATATCCTCGCAGGAGCGCCCAAAATCGGAAAATCATTTCTGGTAGCGCAGCTTGCCTACCATGTCAGCACAGGGCAAAGGCTGTGGGGCTATGAAGTCCATCAGGGTACGGTTCTGTACCTTGCGCTGGAGGATGATTTCCAGAGAATCCAGAGCCGGATGTTTATGATGTACGGCGTGGCGGATACCGCCAGCCTGCATTTTGCAACGGCAGCAAACAAAATCGGAAACGGTCTTGACGAGCAGCTTGAGAATTTCATAAAGGAACACCCCGACACGAAGCTGGTTATCATTGACACCATGCAGAAGATTCGGGAAGCCGGAGGCGAGGCTTACAGCTACGCCAGCGACTATGAGATCATCGGCAAGCTCAAGCGTTTTGCGGACAGACACAGCATTTGCATCGTTACCGTCCATCACACAAGAAAGCAGCCAGCCGGGGACAGCTTTGAAACGATCTCCGGCACAACAGGACTTCTAGGTTGTGCAGACGGAGCATTCCTGATGCAGAAGAAGAAACGGACTGCATTGGAGGCCACGGTCGATGCGGTGGGGCGAGATCAACAGGATCAGATTCTATATCTGAAAAAAGATGCCGGCACGCAGATATGGAGCCTTGAACGGACAGAGAACGAGCCGTATCAGGAGCCGCCCGACCCGGTATTGGATACGGTTTCCCAGCTTGTTTCCTCCGAAAGCAGAGAATGGACAGGCAGCCCGACCGAGCTTGCGGAAGCGGTGAATACAGGCATGGCGGCAAATGCCCTCACCAAATACCTGAACGTTAAATCCGGCAGGCTGCTGGACGAGTACCATGTGAGGTATGAGAACAGGGCCAAACACTCCGGGCGGCAGGTGAAGCTCACCTATATGGTAATCGGCAATGTTGAGTACGAAGTAATCGACTGAGGACAGCGCGACGGCTGCGACGGTCGCGACGGTGGAAATGATGCCATCAAAGCAACCGTCGCAATCGTTGCGACCGTCGCGGATAGGAAAGGATAGGAAAATGAAAAGCGTACAAATCCCCTATGATCTGTTCATCGACCTCGCCATGTACCATCTGCGGGGCGAGGATGATTTTGAAGAAGAAATCCGGCAGGGCTTGGAGCAAAAGCTCGACGCCATGCTGAACCGGCAGCTCTATTCCCGGTACAAAACCGCTCCCAACGAAGAAGAACGGGAGCAGGCGCGGCAGGAGTATCTTGACCGGCGTGGAGTGCCGCAGAGCTACCGATGGACTACTCCTCCTTGGGAACTGTGACAGGAGCGTGCCACGCTCCTGTTGCTGGCAGACAAGGTAAAGCATTGGCTGACACAGCCCCTCGCATCCCCGTCCCCATCGAAAAACCCGCAGATTTTGAGATGGATGGCGGAGAGGATTTTCAAAATTCTCTCTGCCTGTGGGCGGCAGCGTTGAAGCAAATTCGATTGCTGAAAGGCTGGCGGTCACGCCGTGGATTTTGCAAAGTGGGTACTACTTGCAAGCCACGGCAGAGGCTTCCGCAGAAGCCGCATTCCCCGTTCCCCCTCGGAGAGCCCACGATACTTTGCAGCCGCAGGATGAAAGTATCATAGTGGGTTATTACACTTCCGCAGAAGTGCCTCCCCGAAAGCTACCTGTCCTGCACAATCTGAAATCAGGAGGTAAACTGCCTATGGCAAGAGGCGACGGTATTCACCGTACCACCGCAAGAAACGCGAGAATGAAAGACGCAGACATCGGCAACGCGCAGGCACACAACGAGCGCGAAAAATCGTCGTATGTCAATCAGGACATCGTTCCTGAACGGACGCCATACAACGTCCATTTCAAAACACCAACCGCCGGGTATAAGGAGATGTTCGAGCAGATGCGCTCCGACGGCGTGATCTCCACACGCGGTCTGAAAGCGGATGCCGAGAAATTCGGAGAGCTGATCTTCGATGTCAACTCTGCCTACTTCTTCAACCACGGCGGCTATGAATTTGCAAAACAATTTTACGCCGATGCCTACAAAGCTGCAATCAAAATTGTCGGCGGTGAGCAATACGTCCTTTCGGCAGTCATGCACGCCGACGAGCGCAACCGCGCCATGTCCGACGCGCTGGGGCAGGACGTGTACCACTATCATCTTCATGTGATCTATATCCCCGTCGTGGAGAAACAAATCCTGTGGTCGAAACGCTGCAAGGATAAATCTCTGGTGGGGACGGTCAAGGAGACGATTCAGCAGGTCAGCATGAGCAAGAAGTGGGCTTCCAAGCCTGCGCTGGACGAGAACGGTGAGCCGATTTTAAGCTCCAAGGGCAAACCCATTCTCAAGAAGTCCTACAGCGTTTTGCAGGATGATTTCTTCCGGTATATGCGCGACGCCGGGTACGACGATGTGGAGCGCGGCGAACGCGGCAGCTCGGAGGAACACCTGACCGTGACGCAGTTCAAAGTGCAGCAGGAGCAGGCGCGGTTGGAATCGATTGAGGATAAGATTGACAGGAGGAAGCAGACGCTGGAAAAGTACAACGAGAAGATTAGGGAGCAAAAGGGCGCGGCAGCTTCCTTCCACGAAATCGACAGCATTGGGAAAAAGACCATCTCCGGCAATATCTCCATGACGCCGCAGGACGCGCAGTTTCTCAAGGAGCTTGCCAAGGAGGGAGTCGCTTCTCGCGGGCTGATCGGAGATTTGAAGAATAAAGTGGAAACGCTCAAGCGCGATGTCAGCGTATGGAAACGCAAATATGAAAAGCTGCAAGAGCAGACAAAGGACTTCATGGCGGCACTCAAACGAGCGCCCCGCAAGGTCAAGGAGTTCATACAATTCATGCTCCACACCGAGCCGGAGAAACCTGAACAGTCCGGAAACCGTGATATGCCGCGCCGCAAGAAGCGCGACATGGAGCTGTGAGCAACTACGGTGTAGAGCTGTAAAAATACGAAAATAGCCAACAGGAGCGCGTCGGACGAACCCGGGCGTTGTCCGGCGTGCTCCTGTTTGAAAATCTCCGTTTTCCCCAAGTCATGAGCCGGAGAAAACAGCCGAAAAACACCCGTATTGCGTAACAGGGACGCAGAAAGGAGCTTGCATGAGAACAGGGCTCACCAATAATCGGAATGTTTTGACCGCAACAACACATAGAAGCACCGCCACGCCGGTATATCTTCAATATCCAAAATATGTTGCAGGCGTAGAACACGCATTGCACATGGCATATAAACATCTGATTTGTAAATGCAAAAATTCATTTGCGTTTACAGATTTTCAATTTGCGAATCTGGTAGCAATCTTCACAAATGTGTGCTATAATGTGACTATGTATTTTGATAAGGGGGACTTCCCAATATGCGCATCAGCTATAACAAGCTCTGGAAGATGCTTATTGACAAAAATATGAAAAAGAGTGATTTGAGAGAAAAAGCCGGCATCAGTTCTGCCTCCCTTGCAAAGCTCGGCAAAGGAGACAACATAACCACGGATGTTCTTCTTCGTATCTGCGAGGTAATGGATTGCCGGATTGAAGACATTCTTGAAACGGTTCGTGACTAACCAACGCCAAAGAATTTGATTAGGAGGTTTTGACATGACCATATTGGGCAAGAAACAGATGTCGGAAGAAGACATCAAATTGAATTATATTACTCCGGTCATTCTTGATGGATGGAAGGGTCACGTTACGATGGAGACCAAGATCACGGATGGTAGGATCAACATTAGTGGCAATATCGTTGCTCGTAGTAAGCCTAAGTTTGCCGACTATATGCTTTACCTCAATGACGGGAAGCCCATCGCTGTAGTCGAAGCAAAGGATAATAATCATTCTGTATCTCATGGTTTGCAGCAGGCAATGACTTATGCTCAGATGATGGATCTCCCATTTGCATATTCCTCAAACGGAGATGCTTTCTATGAGCATGACTTCTTGACCGGACAAGAGCAGCAAATTGCATTGGAGGAATTTCCAACTCAAGAGATGCTTGTGGCGAGATATTACGCTGAGCTGCACAGCGGCAAGGGCATTTCCGATATGGAAAAGAAAATTGTCTCGCAGCCGTACTATTCTTCTCAAAGCACGTACCCTCCACGATACTATCAGCGAAACGCAGTAAACAGGACCGTTGAAGCAATCGCCAGAGGACAGCAAAGATTGTTGCTCGTTATGGCTACCGGCACAGGCAAAACATACACCGCTTTTCAAATTGTCTATCGCCTGCTCCGCTCTGACCTTAAAAAGAGAATCCTGTATCTGGCTGACAGAAATATTCTTGTTGACCAGAGCATTTTACAGGATTTTGCACCGCTTGAAAAGACCATTTATAAAGTGGACTTTTCCGACAAGGCGTGTTTGAGCAAGATCGCATCCCGTGAAGTAAACTTTGCCCTCTATCATCAGATGGTCGGGCAGAATGATGAAGAACACTTCAAACAGATTCCCGCAGAATACTTTGACCTAATTATCGTAGACGAGTGTCATCGTGGAAGTGCCAAGGAGGACAGCAACTGGCGTAAAGTTTTGGAGTATTTTTCCTCTGCAACCCAAATCGGTATGACCGCTACTCCAAAAGAGAGCGAAAAGGTATCGAATATAGATTACTTTGGAGAGCCTGTCTATACTTACAGCTTAAAGCAAGGCATCGAAGACGGATTCCTTGCTCCGTTCAAGGTTATCAATATCACGACCAACATCGGTGACGGCTGGAGGCCGCACAAAGGGCAAACCGATATATACGGCAATGTGCTCGAAGACCGAATCTATAACAATAGGGATTATGATTACAATATCATTCTCCAAGACCGTATTGACGAGGTTGCAAGGGAGATTACCGAGTATCTGAAAAGCACCGACAGGATGCAGAAAACTATTGTGTTCTGCGCTTCCGAAGATCATGCCGAGCGAATGAGAATTGCCCTCATCAACCATAACGCTGATATGGTCAAGGAAAATCCGGACTACTGTGTCAGAATCACCGGTTCTGATGTTTACGGAAAATCCAAACTTGACTATTTCATCTCCGTGTCCAGCCCTTATCCGGTTATCGCTACGACATCCGAACTGCTTTCCACCGGAGCAGACTGCAAGATGACAAAGCTGATCGTTCTGGACAAGACGGTTGAGAGCATGACTACCTTTAAGCAGATTATCGGGCGAGGGACCCGTATCAGGGAAAAGGAAGGTAAGACACACTTTGTCGTTATGGACTTTAGAAATGTGACAAGGCTCTTTAGCGACCCTGATTGGGATGGTCCCGTAGAACAGGTTGAGGGGTTCCAACACGGCAGCGGAGGAAACAAACCCAAAGGCGGTGAACCCGGCGGCATTGGAGAGGAACCGCCCGTTGACCCCGTTGAAACGCCTATCGTTGATAAAGACGGGTGCAGTGTGAAGATTATCAATAAGACTGTTTCTGTGTATGATGCCAACGGCAAGCTGCTTCGTCAGGAAGATATTATCGACTACACGAGAACCAATATCAAAGGCGAATATGCGTCCCTTTCTGACTTTATACACAAGTGGAAAGCATCGGATAAGAAGAAAACGATTGAACAATCCTTTATTGCGATGGGGATTGATTTGAAGGCTCTGAAAGCGGAACAAGGAATGTCTGATGTCGATGATTTTGATTTTATCTGCTATGTGGCATACGGCAGGAAGCCGCTGACGAGAAAAGAGCGGGCTAACAACGTCAAGAAGAAGGACTTTTTCAGCAAGTATTCCGTCGAAGCGCAGGCAGTTCTCTCCATCCTCTTGGACAAGTATATGAACCAAGGCATCACTGAGGTTGAGGATATTAAGGTCCTTTCTCTTGCAGACTTTGCCGACTTTGGAAAGCCTGCAAAAATCGTTAAGCTGTTCGGCGGCAAAGCGCAGTATGAGGCTGCTATTAAGGAGCTTGAAGCGAACATTTATGAATTAGAGGTAAGTTAATTATGGCGATGCAGTCAGGTTTTATAAAAAGAATCCGTGATATTATGCGTATGGACGCAGGTATCAACGGCGATGCTCAACGAATTGAGCAGATGGTATGGATGCTCTTCCTGAAAGTCTACGATGCCAAAGAAGACGATTGGGAACTGAATGAGGACAACTACGAATCCATTATTCCCGAAGACCTCAGATGGAGAAATTGGGCAAAGGCCGACAGCAACGGTCATGCTATGACCGGAGACAAGCTGCTGAACTTTGTCAACAACACTTTGTTCCCGGTGCTGAAAGGCAATGATGTAAAAGAAGGCGACACGATTGTCTATGAGGGTATCAAGGTTGCACCTGACACTCCGATCAAGAAAGCGATCGTGAAATCGACCTTTGAGGACGCCAACAACTATATGAAGGACGGCGTTTATCTCCGTCAGGTCATTGATGTGATTGATGAAATCGAATTTGATGACGTCAAGGAAAGCCATGCTTTTGGTTTTGTTTATGAAGAAATCCTTCGTGAATTGCAGTCTGCCGGTTCCTCCGGTGAGTTTTACACGCCGAGAGCAGTCACCGAGTTCATGGCGCTGATGATCAAGCCGAAACTGGGAGAAAAGATGGCTGACTTCGCTTGCGGTACGGGTGGCTTTATTACCTCCTGGCTTGGACAGTTATCCAAGCAGGTAACCGATACTTCTGCTCAAAAGCAGCTTGATGACAGCATTTACGGAATCGAGAAAAAGCCGTTCCCGTATCTGCTCTGCGTAACCAATATGCTGCTGCATGACATTGAGGTTCCGAACATCTATCACATGAACTCGTTGAAGCATAATCTGCTGGACTATACGGACGCGGATAAGTTCGACGTCATCTTGATGAACCCTCCCTATGGCGGACATGAGGACAAGTCCATTCAGGGATTCTTCCCCGATGATCTGGCAAGCTCTGAGACCGCCGATCTGTTCATGTCGGTGATCCTGTACCGTTTGAAGAAAAACGGCAGAGCTGCTGTTGTCGTGCCGGATGGTTTCTTGTTCGGTCTGGACAATGCGAAGGTAAACATCAAGAAAAAGCTCATTGGCGAGTTTAATCTGCACACCGTTGTCAGACTGCCCAGCTCTGTGTTCAGCCCCTATACTTCCATTACCACCAATCTGTTGTTCTTCGATAACACAAAGCCGACAACAGAAACATGGTTCTATAGAGTGGATATTCCGTCTGACAGAAAGCACTTTTCCAAAACCAAGCCGATGGAGTTAAAGCACTTTGATGATTGTATTGCTTGGTGGAACAACAGAGAGGTAATTCCCGACGGAGAATATTTCAAGTCACAGAAGTTTACCGCTGATTATCTGCTGAATGAACAGGGCTGCAATATCGACCTTTGTGGCTATCCTCACGAGGAAGAAGAAGTTCTCGATCCTCTCGATACGATCAGAGAGTATCAGGAGAGACGAACCTCCCTCAATGCCGAAATCGACAAGGTGCTTGCAGAGCTTGAAGCATTGCTGACGGGAGGTGTAATCAAATGATTCCCGAGCAGTTGAAATTAAGCATTTTGCAATCAGCATTCCAAGGTAAGCTCACGGGAGAATGTGTGCCAAACGAAACTGCGGATGATCTATACCAGCAGATACAATCTGAAAAGCAAAGACTAATAAGTGAAAAGAAAATCAAAAAAGAAAAGCCCTTGCCTGAAATCTCTGCTGATGAAATCCCCTTTGACATCCCAGATAATTGGCGATGGTGTTATGCTGGAGATTTATTCTTACATAACACGGGAAAGGCACAAAATTCTTCTGGTTCAACAAACGGTATAATCAGAAAATTTATAACCACTTCAAATCTCTATTGGGGTGAATTTGATTTTACAAAAGTAAAAGAAATGCCTTTTACCGACACAGAGCTGGAAAGATGTACTGTAAAAAGAGGAGACCTGCTTGTTTGTGAGGGTGGCGATTGCGGCAGGTCTGCGGTTTGGGACTATGATGAAGAAGTTTGTATTCAAAATCATGTGCACAGACTTAGACCATATCGAGATGTGAACATTTATTATTTCTATTACCTGTTCTATCTTTACAAAAACACCGGAAGATTAAGAGGCAGAGGCGTTGCAATACAAGGGTTATCTAATGAAGCAATCCATAAGGTTGTTTTGCCGTTAGCCCCGCTCGAAGAACAGCATTGCATCGTTGCCAAGATCGAAGAACTCCTTCCGTATGTTGACAGGTATGCCACAGCTTATGAAAAGTTGGAGCAGTTTAACGCCAAGTTCCCGAATGATATGAAGAAATCCATTCTTGAATATGCCATTCAAGGCAAGCTCGTAGAGCAAAGAGCGGAAGAAGGAACAGGAGAAGAACTATACCGTCAAATTCAGGCAGAAAAACAGCAGCTGATCAAAGAAGGTAAGATCAAAAAGGAAAAGCCGTTGCCTGAAATTGTAGAGGACGAGATTCCGTTTGACATTCCTGAGAGTTGGAAGTGGGTTCGCCTATTGGATGTGGTTGAAGAAAAACCTGCCAATGGTTTTTCGCCTAAAGGCGTTGATTATCAGACCGCAGTGAAAAATCTTACGCTTACTGCAACAACCAGCGGCTACTTTAAGGCGGATGCCTTTAAGTATGTGGACATACAACTCGAACCCGACTCCAAGTATTGGCTGAAGAAAGATGACCTCCTCATTCAAAGAAGTAATTCACGGGAACTTGTTGGTACAAGTTGCATTTACACTGGGGATGATGACGCCTTCATTTATCCAGACTTGATGATGAAACTTAGGGTGATGAATGGTGTGGATGTAAAGTATGTGGATCATGTGTTAAAGTCGCCTTTGATAAGAAACTATTTCTCAAAAACCGCATCCGGAACATCAGAAAGTATGCCAAAAATTAACCAAGGTATTGTTTCCGCAACTTTAATACCACTTCCGCCTCTTGCCGAACAGAAGCGTATTGTTGCCAAACTCGAAGAAATCCTGCCGTTGTGTGAACGGTTGAAATGAGGTGAATAAATATGAATGCAGATTGGGTAATGGTCATAATCACAGGGGTTTATGTTATAGCAACCATTTTCATCTGTTGGGCAAATATCAAGGCTGCCAATGCATCTAAAGAACAGTTGAGGGAGATGCAAAAGCAATTTGCAGAAACGAACAGACCTATTATCGAGCTTGAATTCCACTATAGCAGAAGAACATGGTATATCGCCCGTTTTGTAAACCGTGGAAACCTGAGTGCCCAGCATGTTAGAATCAATTTAGATCAGGAATTCATTGACAGTCTTCCGGAAGAGTCAATGAGAAAAGAATTAGAACGGATAAAAGGCAAAGAGTGCATTATAGGCGCTGGACAGCATTATGACTTGTATATCGGCAGCAATAAACTTCGTGGAAATCCAAACATGAAGCCGCTAACAGGAACAATAGAATATGAATCACAAGTCAAAACCTATCAAAGTGATCTATTTGTGGATCTGGAGCACTATATGACATTTTTCTCATCAACAACCGATGAGGAAGATTTGCTTAAATCTGTGAAAAGGATTGGTGATGAGCTCAAAGGCATAACGCAAATCCTAAGTGTCCAAAACACGAAAAAGGAAGATTCCGAATAAACATATCTTTTTCAAAAACAAAGAACTCTTGCCGTTGTGCGAAAGGTTGAAATGAGGTGAATATACAAAATATGTGGGCTAATATTGCTAATTTTGTCAGTAAAAACTGGATTGATATATTGCTGGTTATCGTAGGTGCATCAGCGTTTATCATTTATTGGGTTCAAGAACGCCGCAAGATTTCAGAAGCAGCATCGCTGATTGTCTTGCAGGTAGAAGAACTGCAAACAAGCATTGCAGAAGTAGGATCTTATATTTCAGAAGGCAAATTAAACGATGGTGCTTTCTATGAGTCTCAAATGCTTTTCAAAACAGATTATTGGGACAAGCACAAGCATTACTTCGTAAGAAAAATGGATTCATTCAGCTTCAGAATGTTTGATGAATTCTATAATTGTGCATCAGAAATTCTTGAGCAGCAACAGTTGATGAAGAACCTGCAAAAGAATTCTCTGTTCTTAACACAGCAGATGCTAATGCAGTCCGAAACGAACTACATTTTGCAGATACTGGCAATGTGTGCGCAGAATCCTGTGGATGTACCGACTCTCCTCAAGACAATAGAAGGAAGTCTCCCAGCTGATGCTTCTGATGAGAAAAAAAATGCTTTTGAGAATCTAATGAAACGAATGACTGCGTCAAATCAGAATATAGACCCAAATACATTTTGGAATACTTATAATCAGAGCAAAGCCAATCTTCATTCGGTAATCAATCAAAATGCGCTTACACATTACATTCCCGTCCAAATTCGGATTACTCTCGAAAACGCATTGAAGAAGTACAATGCTATACAAGTTATAGGTTGTGAGGGTTACAGAAAACTGAAGAAAATTGCAAACAGAAAATTTTAATCATACAAAAACTGTCTAAAATGTTCGCTGTTGTGTCAATGGCTGAAATGAGGTGATTTGCTTGATAGACCGAATTGTACATGAGATTCGTATGGCTTTGTCCCATGAACTGTATTTGTCAGCATTAGCACTTGCGCTGACTTTACCTGACACCTGTGGAAAAGCTGAATATCCCAACGAGGATTACAACGGCGTGCGCTATAAAAACTGGTGCAGCCAATATGTTATTACAGATAGATGTGATTCTTCATACGGATATGATATGCCCTATCTGAACGAGGAAATTATTTATAGTTTGCGTAATTGTCTGCTTCACCAAAGCACACCAAATGTAGAGCAATCAAGAATTCACGAATCTCGGTGCAAGGTTGATAAATTTGAGCTTGTCATAACCGGAGAAGATGGTGCTAACGGTGATCTGAGCATGGTCGCCTATGGCAAAGATATGAACATAGTGCGGAGAGAATTGAAAGTACATATATCCCACTTGTGCTACATTCTTTGTACTGCGGCAGAGGACTATTACAAGAATAACAAGGAAAAATTCGATTTTATAAAGTATTCAATCGAAGATGACAGACCAAAAACTTTTTTGTGATGCATATTTTGATTTGAAAGAAACAAAGAATGACCAGAGCAAAGGCGATCAACCGTAAAAAGTTGGTCGCTTTTGTTTTTTAATTATCTGAAAGGAGACTTGTTCAGGAATGAAAAGTTGAAGCACGAACAATATAATGCAAAGCGCATACTGCGTACACCGCTGAGCAAAATCACCTCGACCGGCGAAATTGAGCAGCGGTTCCGCTTGAATTGAGCAATGGGACCGCCCGGATTGAGCAGCCCCACCGCTCAGGTTGAATATGGACAGAACAAATCAGTCAAGGTATCATAAATATAGTCGGAGTCAGATGTCCTGCAAACCCTTCCGCTTGCGCATGGATTCCTTGCCTCCAATGACCACGGTGTAAGCATCGTGGACGATTCGGTCGCAGATGGCATCAGCCAGCAGTGGGTCAGACAACTTTTCCGGCCAGCCCGGAATGTCAAACTGGGAGCAGAAGATCGTGGAGTTTCGCTTGTACCGGGACTCCACGATTTCCAATAAGTCCCTGGCTTCCGTTTCTTTCAAAGGGTACAGAAGCCATTCGTCAATTATGAGCAATGCGTACTTCTTGTACTGGGCCATGAGCTTGCGAATCGTACCGTTGCCCCTGGCAATCTGGAATTCTACCAGAAGATCCGGGAGCCGGATGTACTTCACCGCATAAAACCGTCTTGCGGCAGCCATGCCCAGAGCGCAGGCGAGATAGGTTTTGCCGCTGCCGGTAGCTCCCAGCAGGATGATGTTGTGGTGCTCCTGAATGTAGTTGCAGGTGCTGAACCGCAGCAGTTCCTCCTGCTTCAGTCCTCTGTCGGGCAGATACTCCACATTTTCCAGACAAGCTCCCGGATCCGAGAAGGTTGCCTGCCGGATCAGCTTGTTCAGATGGTTATTCTTTCGGGCATTCCATTCCGCATCCACCAAAAGACCGAGCCGGTCCTCAAAGGTCATGTTTTGGAACTGCGGATCGGCAAGTTGATCCTTCAGGGCATTGGCCATAACACTCAGCCGCATTTCACGCAGCTTGGATACCGTTGTTTCAGTCAGCATCACTTATTCCCCCTTCCGTAGTAGTCAGCCCCACGGGTGAAACCGTACTGGGAAGAGGACGCAGTAGCCGTACTCTGCTCAGGGATGGCTTTATCCTGGCCGGATGCCAGAATAGCCTGAATATTCTTGAGAGAAGGGCGGGGTGTGTATTCCAATGCCCGTTTGCAAGCATTCTCCAGCCGTTCCGGAGTGTACTTGTCTGCCAGCTTCAGCAGACCCATGCAGGACTTGTAGCCCTGCTGTTCTACTTTGTAGCTGCCGAGAATAGCCCGGACAACGACCTGCGTGTTGCTGCCGACCTTACCGGCCCAGTGAATGAACCGTTCACCGTTCCACTGGACATACTTCTGGTGCTCTGGCGGCATATGCGCCTGGATCGTGCTGTATTGGTTAAACCGTCCGTACAGCCTGGGATGGGAACAGATTCGGTTTCCACCGTAGAAAACCTCTACCGTGGATCTGGTGAGCCGGACATCTACTTTCTGCTTGATGTACTCAAAGGGAACAGAATAGTTCATGCGCTCCACGGAAATGTGGTAATTTGGTCCCACCGTTGCCACTTTCCAGATGGCCAATTCAAAAGGTCTGGGCGGCAGAGGGCGCAGGAAGGGCCTCTCTTCTGCAAAGCTGCTGGCCCGGCTGCCTTCCCGCTTCTGGAAAGGTTTATGGTTGAACGTCTCCAGACGGTCCCAAATCGCCTCGTTCAGTTCCAATAGGGACAAAAACTGGCGGTTCCGCAGAGCGGCCAGTATGAAGGTAGAGATGATACCGACAGTACCCTCAACAGCAGCTTTATCCTTGGGAGCGCGGACTCTGGCAGGCAGAATTGCCGTGCCATAATGCTCTGCCAGCTCCTGGTACGATTTATTGAGAACAACCTCATCCTTCCCATGCTTTTGCACGCCGGTTTTCAGATTGTCGCACTGGATGATCCGTGTAACGCCGCCAAAGTATTTGTAGGCATTCACATGGGCAGTGGTCCATGAGTCCTGGTTCATGGAGAAAAAGGCTTCTACGTAGCTGTAGCCACTGTAGGGCAGGGTTGCCACGAACACATAAGCCGGGATAATTTCACCGGTGTCTGTGTCAATAACAGCGGCAGTATCGCCGGCCCAGTCCACCTGCATAACCTCGCCGGGCTTGTGGTTCAGGTGCATGGTGGCGTTTACCTTTGTCAGATAGTCCGCATAGTACTTGTTGAACTGGGTGGACTGGTATGGAATCTCACCCGCCGCCCGACACTGGTCGCAGTATTCCAGCCACAGCAGATTCAGGGTGATACCGCTGCGCTGGAGTTCCTTGTGGACATAGGCGTAGTCCGGCATCTTGTAGACAGGCTTCGAGGGGCTGGTCGGAAACAGACGCTCTGAGAGCTGCTTATCCGACATTTCCTCCGGCAGTGGCCATTGCAGGCCGCAGTTTGCTGCCCGTTGCAGGGTTGCTGCCACAGTGTTCCGAGCGCACTGGCAGCTTGACGCGATCTCGGTCTTGTTGAGTCCCAGACTATGGAGTCTGAGAATCTCACGGTAATTGGTCATACAGGTGACCTCCTTGTAGATATTTACACCGCAAAATGCGATGCATATCTACATTTTACCGCAGTGCTCAACGACGGCGGCAAGCGTGCTCAATTCCGCCGGAATGGATGCTCAATTTGAGCGGTCGTGCTGCGCAATCTCGCGCGGAATACTCATATTGATTCTGCTAATATCACCTTGCTTGGCCTTTACTAATGCAGCACTCTGGATGAACATGCCGCCAGAACCACAGCAGGGATCTATAAAGACGCTGTCTTTGATACAAACAGAAAAAGCCTTCTCCGGCACATAAGTGCTGAAAAAGGCTTGAAATAAAGGACTTTCGAGGTTCCACTGTGTTTTACAGCAGAGATTCGTAAGCCCTTTTTCTGTTTATTTGATTGTTACTGGCCGGTTCTGTGGCTTGTGGAACTTACCCATCAAAAACGGCTGTCAGAGGAATAATTAAAAAGTGTGGAATAATTAAAAGGTTTCAAACTCTAATCCTTTTTTGTAAAAGCCTTCACCCCTGTCCATATTGCTCCGCCTATTAATGCGAGAACTCCCATTACAGTAACGCCTGTATCTCCGGCTTTCTTTTTACATGCAGAACAAATACCCGTCTTGTTTTTACCTACTATGGTTTTTCCACACATTTTGCATTTTTTCTCTTCATTGTTATTCTTGCTCATCATTTACATCCTCCACTGAAACTATGTAAACATCTTTGTTTTCGATTGCGAGTCTTGTGCTTTCTAATGCAGGTTCGAGTTCTTTTGAAAAGGTATACCAACAATCTGTGTTTTCTTTGCTATAGTGATAGTTATCGTGCATCAGCTCTATAGCAGACATACCTCTTCCGCCTATTTCCTGCGTGATAAAATCGTGCATTACGGTTTGATAACGATCCAATACGAGCTTTGAGTCCTCCCGACGACCGAGTGCCTCAAACACCTGCATTTGTACGCCAGAAAACTTTGTTGCCAACTGCAAATCATCCGATAAATTTGAAAGAAGAGTATCTATAGAAGATTGTTTGTGGAATAACGACCATTTTGTGTTCTTCGCAAGATGTAATGAAGCAGTTCGCATTTCCGCATATACGCTATTTAACGCTGTTGTCATTCTGTCAGATGCCTTTTCAAGGAACTGGTTCCTCGATTCAATAGAAGTTGCGTTCTGCGCTTGTAAGATATAGTCACGAGCATCAAAGAAAGGCGTGAGAATATCTCTATCCCGATCTCGATCCAACTGATAACTCTGCATTTCTTGGATGCCTTTTAGTGTGTCTTGAATTTGCTTCATTTGCATTTGATTAGCGATACTTCGAGTGGTTTCGAGAATTCCGGGATTATTAATTACTTTTTTAAGTGTGATATCTTTGACACGAACCCCATTTTCATCAACGATTACCGCACGAAGATTACCATCCACTTGTTTTGAGTCTCCTATAGAGTATAGACCCTGTTTGAGCTTTTCTTTTACCCCTGCTGGCAGGCTATCAAAATCAGGAACAAGGGTGATGTTTCCTCTGGCAACAACAGCTGCATGTTGAACAACATCATTTATTATTCCAAGGTCTGCAACAGAAATATTTGAAACCACTTCAACAAACGGACTATCTGCCAAAGATCGTGTTAACTGTTGAGCATATAAGCCCATGAAATCACTCATTTTTGATATTTCATATCCGTTCGTATCTGCGTCAGTTACAAGAATATGTAGTTCAGAAGGAACAAGAGCAGTGACAGATTCTTTGTTTTCCTGATCCTTGTATTCATTTGAGTCAATCACGGTGTTTCACCTCTTTACACTTGGATTTTAATCATGCAAAATGCTCGATGGCTT
>OGDS01001231.1_pt1 | contig 20878 bp, 27 predicted proteins | sample 1570351 | NCBI WGS metagenome assembly OGDS01 (sample SAMEA2581974, study PRJEB24529) | metagenome | biome: Human gut stool | place: China | collected 2011
ATGAGCAAATACAATCTGAAGTATCTCCAGTAAACCAAAGCGAAGCTACTCCTGTATCTCCAACTACAGAACAACCAAAAGTAGAACCAGCGAAGGTTGAAGATACTCCCACTCTTAGTGATATATTAGGTGATTGGTTAGGTGAAGAAGCTAAAGAATCTCTTGAACAGCAAACTACATCAGAATCAAATGAAGAACAAGCACAAAATACTACGCAAATTAATCAATTAGAATAGTTAGACTATAATCCGAATATCGACCCTTATTCACATGAATTAAATTATAGACTGACAGATTCTAGTAGAGATAACCAAGGTAGATATATAAGAACTCCAAAGAAATTTTAGGGCATGGAAGAATACCTAAACAATGACGAGTTCTCTGCTATAACTGGCAATCCTGATTTTATAAAAGAAATCACTGGTAATGTACACATAGAAATAAGACCTTATACAGATAATTCTGGAAATACTACTGATGCAATATACGTAGTATTTAATTATAAAGGTAAAAACTATGTAGCTTCTGTTAAAACTGTAGCCGGATTATATGCTCGTGGAAATACAGCGTTTAATAGACTTCCATTTGAACAACAATAGACTATAGTAAATAATCTTTCTGCATTACGCAATAAGATATTAGAACTTAATAAATAGGTATAGATTAATCCTAATTTACAAATAGTTCCTACTGTAATTAGAAAAACAAACGGTAGAGTAATCAATGAGAAGAATGAAGATAACAGCCCTAAGAACAGGAAACTTACAGATTCTGCATGGCTTACTATAAAAGATCCATATGAAATTAACTCTGAAAACACTCAAGTAGGTATTACTACAGGAGGATTAGGCGGACAAGTTATTAGGTTTGGAAATCAAGTAGTGTCTGGAAAAGGATTCCCTATGGGTAAACCTGTATGGATGATTAAAACTATTAGAGATGATGGTAGTACTTCAAATGTTAGAGTTATATTAAATTATTCTAACTTCAAGAACTCTCCAGAGGTAGCTGATCTAATAATAGATTTACTCACTACAAATGATTCTTTCTATACAGATAAGAAGGGTACTATTACTAATATAACTCCTAAGAATGTATTACAGTTTATAGTTAACTTCGGTACACATACTGCGGTAAATCCAGATGATACTAGGTTAACTCCAGAGCAGATACAAAATAAATTAAATAAACAGTTTTATATAGCAGACAATAACCAATTAGTAGTAGGGCAATCTGTATATGATATATCTGACATTAAAACTGTTCCGGAAATTAGAGAAAGACTAAAACAATATATAATGGATAACTTCCATTGGAATATTGACGAATCTGGTCTTAATTCTAATTACTTAGGGGGAGATTTATAGTCTCAGCGTAGAGATCCTAATTTATCTCCATTAGCTTCTTTCTTAAAAAACAATAATGTTGATAAAATAGTAATGATACCAGACATATTGGAATTTACCAATAGAGATTTTGGTATTACTAAAGATGCTAATGGTAATAAAGTAATAGATAGCTCCCATAAAGATGGAATAAGTGTACTTGGTTGGTATATAAAACAAGGTATACTACTAACTGATATCTCAGATGTTATGCAGGATGCAAATATCTACATGGATGATGTAATGTTAGTAGATAAAGCAGCCAAAAACATAATAGAAAAAGCACAGGAAGCAATAAGGGAAGACGCTTCTTATGGTTCTATTACTCTTCCTGATGAAACTGGTAAATAGATTACAATTAATCTAGATGATATATTCTCTATACTTGATGGCAAAAAACGAAAAGGGCCAAATATGGAAGTACAAGAGAATGAAATTGCTAGTTTAGAGTATAACTCCAAAGAAAAGCTAAATCCCAAACAAGCTAGTGAATGGATATAGAGTACTTTAGGTATTACACCAGAAATAGTATCTTCTGTTATAGATGTTACAGAATCCGGTAATGTAGTAGTTGGTAAAGTTCAAGAAGACTCAATAGTATTGTCAGAAGTAGCCCCTTAGGGTGCTGAATATCACGAAGCATGGCATAGAGTATCACAATTACTTATTGATACTAAACATAGAGATAGAATATATAAAAAATATCGTGCTAATGGATTAACTGATATATAGATTGATGAACAGTTGGCTGAATCTTTTAGAGACTTTATGATGAATGATTCGGGAACATATAGATTCGATACTAAAAATTGGTTTAGAAGAATATATGATTTCATTAGATTATGGGCAAGAACCGGACAATATGGTTTGGCTAAAATATATTCCGCTATAAATAGAGGAAAGTTCAACGGTCTTGAGCCTAATGCAGAAAACGTAGCTAGATTCAAGTAGATATATGCTGGAGAAGGAGCAAATATGGAAATATCAGGCTATAATTTCAAGCATATTCAAACTGTAAAGCAACTAGATGATATAATAAACAGTCTAACTTATGCGTTCTTTTAGGTATCGTTTACAGATGGGAATACTATAAACTATGCTGATTTAAATTAGGAAAAGCCTAAATTTGATAGATTAAAATTAATATTATAGGCTCAGGCTTATAAATATCCATCTGACGTAATAAATGAAATAGTAGAAAAATTTGATTCTATAATTCTACCTATGCTGACTGTTAAATTAAAATAGTTAGGAGTAAGAGCAATAGATAGAAATGAAGATGATGTTTTATTATCTAAGGAAGAAGGAGCCGAAGGAGTAGATATAGGACAACATACTGTAGAAGGTATGAATATATCCATTAAAGATAACGCTCCAGCAGAAGTAAAATTCTTCTTCCAAACAATACCAGCTTATGAAATAGGAAAAGATGGTACTTCACATACCAAATTCGACCCATATACTCACTTCCCCAGCTTTGTAGACCCTAATGTAGCGTGGACTAACATATTAAAAGACTTGGCAGGATGTAGAACTATAAATAATATTATAGACAAAGTATCCTTCTATGCTAAAAATAATGATCCATTTTATCAAGCATTACTGGTAAGGCTTACTACCTTAATTAAAAACTCTGTATCAGAAGATCCAAATGTATCTATAAATGCTGAAGCTATGCTTACTAAAATAGAGACTGTAATAACTTCAGACATAAACAATTATATTACAGTTAAGATCAGTGAAGATGCAGATACTGGCTTTACAAAAATGGAATTAAAAGATAATACAGTAGACGTTAAAGCTGCAAATTATCCTAGAGTATGGTCACAAGCTCTATTTAATAGCTCCGGTATATTCAAATATAATGAATCTGGTGCTATAGTAGCTTACGATAATGCCAAACAACAATTACGTCTATTGATAGATAACTTTAATAGACTAAAGTCTGCCTTTATGAATAATAAAGGTATTCTGAAGATTAATGATAAAAATATAGATTTACACGTAGCAGCTAATCAAGAAAGCATTAAAGATCTAATAATACGACAGTTAAATGTAATAGGTATAGGAATAGATAAACCTACATTAAATAGAATGTTGTTGTCTGGAGATTATGGAAATCCTAAATCTGATCAATATACATTGTTAAATTCATTTATAGTTAATCGTATTAATTTTGGTGGTATTCCTAAATTAGTAGAAACATTAGAATCTATAAAGAATTCTATAAATTCAGACAATACTATCAAACCAATAGAATCTCCCGATGGTTCAATAGATCCAAAATAGATATGGAATACTTCTGGATTTATTAAAGAAATAGCTAATTACTATGCATATCAACATGCTACCGATAAGAGTTTAAGTAGCTATGGCCCTGATGGCAATACGTATTATATGGTTTCACAAAATAATTTTGCTAAAGACCGTCTAAACGAAATTGTTAACGATAAAGATACATTTGATAATCTTAATGCAGTAGTATATAATGAGAATTCAATTGTACTGAATGCTGTTAAGAATGGTAATAAGGATCTATCAATTGAAACATTAATAAATTTCAAAGATACAACTTCACAAGATTCTGGTAGAGATTATTTTGGTATTACTGATAGAGAAGATTATATTGCTAAAATGACAGCAGTATTCAATGATAGAATAATATTCCCGACGGTGGCTGATAAAAAAACATATCATTTTATCAATGGTATAAAACTACCGCACGAAAGAATAAAATTTACAAATGTAAACGGTAGAACTTCCATACAATACGGTGAGGAAGCCACTGATATTTTATTAGGATATTGTTATGATGAATTGAATCAAATTGAACTATGCTTACGTCAAATAGACGATGATCCAGATCACTATAATAAAGAAACAGGTCTACATTATAATGACGACGGTACTATAAACAACGATTGGCTAGAACCATCTAGAAGAATAAAGAACTTCCATACTCCTAATAAAGTAAGTTATAAAGATAGCAAAGGAAAGAAGCATACTATAAAACTGGAAGGCAATGGGGCTAGATTCTTACTATTAACTGGAATAAACACTTCAAAAGGTTTTATAAGTTTCAACGATCCAAAAAAATCTGCAAAGGAAAACCTTTAGACAGCTAAAGATTATTTCTTTAATTTATCTAAGGAAACATAGAAGGCGTTCTTAAGCTCTTTAATTAACTCCAGAGTAAAACAAGAGATTAAAACGGCCAAGGAATTAGGACTAATAGATGGTAACCAAAATAATGATATATGGAGTCTACGTAGTAAGTTGCTAGACGATACTATACTAAATGAAAGAAAGTAGTTTTATAACACTTTAGATCCTACAAATGCTGAAGGTTATGCTATATTCGACATGTTGGCTGATTATACTATAAATAGTATAATATCAATCAATGAAGTTGAAAAATTGTTTAGTGGTGCTCCTGCTTACTATAAAGTAAAATATGATGAATTTGGACCTATTGATGTTTCTGTAGATAAAATTAAGCGTCTTGGTTCATTGACTTCTACTGGTTTGAATAATCGTCTTGATTTCTTTAATGATCCTATTAGAGATGAATATACTGTTGCTGAGTTAAAAGACCACGAAATAATGGATAAGCAATATTATATCTACGAAGGGTTGTTTACTAGAGGAAATATTAAAGAGACTATACAAGAGTTAGAAGGAGAAGATGCTTGGAATGAAGTAAAAGACTTAAGTATACAAGAGATAGAGAAAGCATATCCAGAAGCTGTTAAGATAGCCAGACAGGCTGCTAAAGTAGAAGTAGAAGGCTATAAAGAAGGTATTAATGTAGCAGATGCTGCTGTATATATTAGTCCTAATATGACTAGAGACCTATTGAGAATGCGTGGTGTGTGGTCTCCAGAAATAAAGAAAGCATTTGATATACTTACGAATGAGGATACTGCGGATCTATGGGATTCTGATCCTAAATTATACGCAGAAGCTAATAAAGTAGTCCTTAACGCTATGAAATATGTAGCGTTTGGTACTAGATTCAATGAGATACCGGGGTTAGGTATACCTTACTTTAATAAAATGGCTCTATTCCCATTATTTAAAAGTATAGCTACTGGTGACATAAAGGCTTTATATGATAGAATGGTAGATCCTACAAATCCTGTAGATATGGTTATGTTTGATTCTGCAGTTAAAGCTGGTTCTAGATCTCCTATGAAGTTCTATAGAGAAGCTAAAGACAGCGAAATAGAACTCAGAGATGGTCAAACTGTACTTAGTGCTAAAATAACTGATGAATTAACAAGTGGAGAGGGCAATACTTTAAATGACTTTAACAACTTAGTTACATATAAGCAGAAGTTTAAATATATCAGACAGCAACTAGAAACTAATCCTCACGCTCACGAAGAACAAATGGCTGGTACGCAGTTTATGAAAGTAAACTTATCCAATCTTCGCATGAATGACTTATATGGTATTGAAGGTAAATAGGTTACAGGTAAGTAGATTAAGGATACAATTATGAATTCGTTAAATAAATTATCAGATATGGGAGTAAAAGATTTATCTGATGAATTATTTAATAAAGACGGTAGTGTTAATATTACAAAACTAGCGCAAATGCTAGAAGAAGATGCTAGAGAATCGGATGCTAATGACAACGTATTATCTGGTCTAAAAACTTCTGCCGGCAAATTTATAATTCCATTATCTTCGTTATCAGACAATAAGTGGTTAGAAAGTAGATTTATAGCAATGATTAATAAACAAATCATTGATGTCCACATTCCAGGTGGAGCGTTTATTCAAAGATCTACATTGGGATTGGAAGCTACATCTACTAAAGTGATAACTCCAAATATGATTAATGAAGGTAGAGTACTAAGATCTATCAATGATGAAGGTTCTATGGATTCTGTAGTAAGTATAAACTTGTTCAAACACTTTATACCTAATTACTCTAATATGACTTTCAGAGAAGCCAGAAAGTGGCTTATTGACCACAATATAATAGGAGATAAAGCTACTGCCAACGCTATTGGTTATCGTATTCCTACTCAATCTGTCGCTTCTATATCTCCATTAAGATTTGTAGATGTATTCCCTGAAATAATGGGAGATACTATAATGCTCCCTGAAGACTTCACTAAACTAACTGGTTCTGACTTTGATATTGATAAACTGTATGTAGCTAGATATGCTTACAATAAGCAAGGAGTTAAATTTAATAAAGGTAACTCTCTTAAATATGAAGAAGTACGTAGTTCTATAAAGAATGAAATGCTTGACGCGTATTTAAAAGTGTTACTTACTAAAGATAATACTAACTCTTTGAAATTATCCATTGATAACGCTACTGAGAATGTTAAGGAGATTCTTAGAGACATAGAAGGTCCAAGCAATTACCACCCAGAACCATTTGAAGTATACTCTCCTACTTATCAAGAAGCTAGAAAAGCTGAATACACTGGGGGTAAGGCTGGTATTGGTCCATTTGCATTGAATAATGCACATCACATACTTACTCAGTTAACTAAACTTAAAATGACTAGAAATTAGTTTACAGAAGCTTTAGGTATATGGGAACTTGGTGGAATATACGATACTCCAACACAAGGTATGGAAAAAGGTGGTAGAATACTTGACTGGTTATCTGCTATGATTAATGGATTTGTTGATATAGCTAAAGATCCTTATATTGTTAGATTGAATGTTAATGCGTGGACTTATAATATGGTATCATTCTTATTACGTACAGGTAAAGGTAAACAAACATTCTACTTTGTAGCTCAACCTATACTTAAAGAAATGGCTGAGGCTGTAATTAAAACTAAGGGTAAGTATGGTATAGATAGAACTAAAACTCCAACTTAGTTAGAAAATGACGCTATACAATCTGTACTAGATAAATACGATCCAACTAAAAAGTATAGGAAAAAATATCAATTTATCAATCGTAAACCAGAATTAGCTGCACAAGAATACGGTGATTTATTTAGCACATACAAAAAAGGTGATGAATACACTTCTAGAACTAGAGAGTTACTTAAGATGAATCCAGAAGATTCTAGCAACTTTAACGAAGAACAAGTTCGTATTTATTATGCTTGGAAAGCTATTCAACCGTATGCAAATTCTTTAGCTAATTTAGTAAAATATTCTAAGATAGATACTAAAAAGACTGGTAAAACATTTGCAGAGCAACAAACATATTACAATGGTATGTGGGCTATGACTGATGATCCTAATTTTGAAGAAGGAGAAATAAAACGCTTCTATGATGAAACATTCATAGGTAAAAAGACAGAAAATAGTATCCCGTTTGGTACTTCTATATTTAAGAACTTACTATTGAGAAATACTTCCACATTCCTAGACAAAAAGGATATCATGTTGGCTCTACTTGGTAGAAAAAATAATGCGGATTCCAAATTGCTTAATGCTATGATATCAGGAATGGAAGCTCAAATAAAGAGCGGATTCTTTAATTAGTACATTCAACAGAATAATATAGATATATCTACTATGTTTACTGGTAAAATGTCTATGGCAAAGAGGATTAATAACTTTAAACAAGAGATACTTAAAGGCAATCCAAGGTTAAGTAGATTCTTAACTACTGATGGTTATATAAATAATGACTTTGTTAATTATTTGATTCCTAATATAGATTATAACGGGTTAGATTTCATAGACACATCTGAATTACTAAGTGCTGATCAATCATAGGCAAATAATCTTATAAATTATTGGAGAGAATTAATAGATGATCCAGAACCTCAAGTAAGTAAGTTGTTTAAAGACTTGATATTGTACGCATTCTTAACATCTGGAGATAATCCTGCCATGAATTCGTTTTTCTAGTATGTTCCAAATAGTTACAGAAAGGAAATGGGTTATACAGACTATATACAAGACAAACTTGATTAGCTTTCTAATGGAGTTGACCAAAGTATAATAAGAGATGATTTATTCCTTAATAACTGGACTAATGATAAACTAGTTAGACCTGTAGATTTGTATGACAGAAATACTGGAGTAAAACTATATTCTGTATCATTAAATGATGATTCCATTGTTCCTAATATTATAATGGGAGAAAGATAGGATAAGACAGACGTGGCAGCTATTAGACCTAGTAACTACATTAAAATGCTAATTACTAGAAACGGTGAAATGAAAGAAGAAATGTACCCGATATTCTATCCGTATATTAAGATTAATGATGGTTTAGGCTATGCACCAGGGAATTATCATGTATACTCTTTAATTGGGTATAAGATGGCTATTGATCCAGAAACTAAACTAATGAATTATATACCAATTTATGGTTTAGTATCAAAGAAAGGATACAAATACCGTGGGCATACTGTTGTAGAGTATGGAGTAAATACTCAATTTGATTTTAATAAAGAAAACGAATGGGATTATGTTGAAGCTTTAAATAATAAGGAAGCTTTGGCAGATATGGTAGATGAATATAGTAAGCCTAACTGGCAAAATTCTAACATACGTTTAATTACTGATCTTCCTCCGTATCAGAATATGAATTATGCTAAAGACATATAGTATATGGCATTTGAATACGACCAAGAAGATACAGATGAAAATGAACAAGGAGTTACATTATCAGAAGCTGAAGAATTTATGGATAAAGAAGTAAATCAAGAGCAATTTGATAGTATCACATAGACTGAAGCTGATGCAATATAGCAAGTAAGAGAATATCTGACAGAATTGAGTAAGGATAACTTAGAATTATCAGATCAAATAGATGCTAAGACAGAAGAATTTGCTTAGTTACTACGTGAAGAAAATCCAACTACTCCAGAAGAAGTGGAAGGTTTGATTAACAAATTTATATGTAATTTATAATATGAATAAATATTGTCCAAATAAAAATCTTCCAGAATGGAAGGAGTTAGTGGAGGTAGTAGGTGAAAATAAAGCCTACTACCTTTGGGATTAGAATAAAGGTAATGGGCTAGATAAAGCTTCAAATGGTAATAACTCTAAACTATTTTCAGATCTTTTAAACTATTATAATGGTAATCGCGAATAGGCTATTAAAGCTAAGGCTATAATGTTTTCAAAAGAATTTAAACAGGTTTAGCATTAGATAGACGATAATTAGGAGCCTACATTTGATTCTACTATAATACAAATATTAGAACGTGATTACAGCCCAAGCTCAATAGATTTAGATTATACCATACCAGAATTATCTAAATTAGAAATAAGTTAGCTAGAACATGTTAATAAACTGTATGAAAAGATCCAAAAAGGTCTGAAAGATAGATTAAATGCTATTAAACATTATACTGTAAAAAATCCAAAGGTATGGAATCAATTACAGACTTTAATATCACAGTTATCAAAATCCGAAACAGAACAGGGAATATATCAATTTATTCAACACGTAGAATAGACTATAGGTGATAGTCTAAAATTCCTAGAGAAACCTATATCAGAAATTAATGCTAAACAAATAAGGCAATTATCTAATGACTATGTTGGTTTCTATAAGCCTTTGATGGATTAGATTCAATACGCTATAGATACTACTGATATATTTAAAGATTTGCCAGAATATGAAAAAATCAAGTAGGAAATATCAGATGCCGTTCAACAAATTAATACCGTAAATAACAGATTTACAAACGTATTGAAGAGTAAAGGATACCAAGAATTGCGTAAACATCTTGAAAAGAAGAATGTACCACAAGAAGAAATAGAAAAAACTATCAATTGGCTTGACGATCCTAAACATGATTCAAATATGTTTATGAGCTGGGTAGGTATGGCATCTAACAGTAATAACTTAGTTCTTCAATTAATAGCTAATATGCTATAGAATGTGTCTAATGATACAGATAGAGAAACTTTAGCAAAAGGTATTCAATTAGTCACTGTATTAAATAAAGCCAAAGAAAAATATGGTAACGATGTATAGAAATTGTTATATGAAAAATTAGATGATGGTACATACTCAGGGCTAAGAGTAAAACCTATAAATAACGGGCAAGCTAAAAAAGATCAAAAATAGTTTTTAGACAAACTTGCGTCAAAATTAGGCATACAAAAAGATCAAAATAATCAATACATATTACCTGAAGATGAATCTATTCAATAGAAATGGTTTGACGAATTAAATAAATGGTATTCAGAAAGATCAAATAGAAAGTATAAACCGGAATATTATACTACTAGAAATAAGATGCTTTCTATGAAGACTAGAGATGCTATAAATGAGATATAGAATTACATTAATACAATAACAGAACCTATTACTATAGATGGCGTAGAATATGACAATCTATTGTCACAATCAGAATACGATTCTCTATTAAGTTTGAGAAAACAAAAGGCTTTGTTATCTAATATATATAACTTAGACGGTAGTATAAAAACTGGAGATGATTTAATCATTGCTAAAGAATTATCAGCTTTTAATGAAGAGGTACAAAAACATATCAAATATAAAACAGATAAAGAAAGGTATAATTCAGATAGAGCTAAAGTTGTAAAAAGATACGGAGAAGGTTCTGAATAGCTTAAATTATGGGAAAATAGAAATACTAAGTTGCAGTATACTTAGGAATTTTATGACAGACTAGATAGTTTAAATAAAACTCAACAAAGTGACGATTATAACAAAGCTGTAAAATAGCGTAGACAATTCTAGCAATTATTTAAGAACCCTAAGACTAATAAGATAGACGCTAGTGTTCTTTCTGATTAGGAAAAATAGGCTATGCTTGATTTAGATCAAACTGTAGCTAACTTATATACATGGGAATAGAAGTAGGAGTCAGAAGCAGATAGATTTAGTGATTTTGCAGAAGTAGTACCTACTGACTAGTATTTGAAAGATAGTCAACTAGCAAGAGAAGCTGGAACAGAAGCCTATAATGATTGGTTTAATAAAAATCATTATGAAGATGGTAGAGGTAAAATGCATCCAGCATCGTATTATACTGAACTTAAACCAAAATAGGAATTTTTAGAATAGTATACGGAATATGCTCCAATAAGTAAATATTCCAATATAGATTCTAAATCTGACTGGTATAATAAAGATTGGGATCAAAATGGTCCAGCTATATAGCCAAATAAAAAGTATTATGACAATAGTAAAGCATACAAAGAAGTAACGGATAAACCAGAACTAAAAGAATTATATGATGCTATTGAAACTACAATGAAAGAGGCTAATGAATTTATATCATTTATATCATTCACTGACGATAATAGAATGCCTTAGATACCAGCTAGATTTATGTAGGTTATTGGTAGAAAAGATAACATATTAGGTATGTTAAAATATGCATTTGAGGATGTAGCTGTCACTAAAGTTGATGATTTAGACTACGTAGAAGAATTTAACACTATGCCCAATGGTGATCCTATAAAAGTAATACCTACAAGATTTATCAAAATGTTAGATGATCCTAATGAAATATCTACAGACGCTGTAGCATCTGTAGTATCATATTATAATATGGCTGTTAACTATAAAAATATGAGTAATTATTAGGACGATATAGAGTTAATGTTAAATCTATTAAAAAGTATATAGATAAGAACAAAAAGAGAATTAAAATCTCCAGGATCATCTAATATATATAAATAGGCATAGTTATTAGTAGATAGATTAATGTATGGTAGAAATAAAATGCCTTTAACTGTTGAACTATTCGATAAAGAAATAAATTTAGGGAAAGCTTTAGATATAGTAAGGAATTTCGTTACTAAAGTAAACCTATCTGGTAACTTGTGGTCTATAGGTACTTCTTTCTTTACTGATACTACTTATACTACATTAGAAGGCAAAATGGGTAGATTCTTTGATTCTGTAGATTTAAGGTTTGCAATAAACGAATATGCACGTCAATTACCTAATATGATGGCTAATATAGGTAATCCTGTACCAAAAGGTAAATTAGCATACTTAATGGAATTAAATCAAGTAGTAAAAGATAATAAAGAACTATTTGATAGACTAGATCAGAGTACAGTGTTAAGAGCTATTAATTAGAACTTCTGGTGGGCTGGTTATACTTAGTCAGATTATACTGTAAAAAGTCATACTTTGCTAAGTATCTATCACAATTATCGTTTCGTTGAAAACGAAGGTTTTTTATCTAAATAGTAGTATATAGATAAGTTCTATCCTAATGATAGAAAAAAAGGAGAATATAAATTTAACCAATTAACTGTTACTCTATATGATGCTTATAATGAGAAATCAGATGGAAATGTAAATATTGATGAAAAATATTCTAAATATATAACTAAAGATTTACTCAATAGTGTAAAGAACAGAATAAACGTTCTTACCAAGAGAATAGATGGTACACTTAGAGAAGTAGATAAATCTATGATACATGCTAATGTAATAGCTTCTTATCTTGTAATGCATCGTAATTTTATGATTACAGGTTTACATGATAGATTTAAAAAACGTCAGTATAATTTAGATCTAGAAACAATGGAAGAAGGATATTATAGATCTACTGGTAGATTTTTAAAGAATGTTATAGGTTAGAAGCATTATGCTATATCTCAGTTATTAGCTGATTATGATAATTTACAACAGTATGAACAGTATGCAGTTAGAAGAACATTAAACGAATTAGTATTAATTGCTGCATCTACTACAGTAGCTGTTACTATGGCTGCTATTGTTGATGGAGATGATGATTATGATACTTGGTTGACTTAGTCAATTACATATTTAGCTATGCGTTCTGCTTTTGAATTTCGTACCATGTATAATCCTTTTGAGTTTATTTCTCTTATTAAGTCTCCAACGGCAGCATTTAACTGGTTTGATAACGCTTCTAGCTTTATTAATCTCATAAACCCTGCATCCTATGTAGGAGATAGAACTCCATTTACTATAATAGATAGAGGACCGTATAAAGGAATGCCTGTAATATTACGAAATATAATCAAAGTAACACCTTTAAAGAGTATAGTAGAAGCTCAAGATCCAAAAGCAAAACGTAATTATTTATAGAACCAATTAATGAACTTCTAAAGTTTCTATATAAATTATCAATTCGCTAATTATAATTAAAAAAGAAAGGGTAGCTATTAATTTAGCTACCCTATTTTGTTATGCGAGTTCATCAGGCTCTTCATAACTATAATAATCTTCTTCTGGTAATTCAGCTTCTATAGACTCACCAAATCTATATGTATTTAAAAATAAACGTTGTGGTAATTCTGGAACAGGCACGTTTGTCCAAAACCTATTTATTTCTAATGAAGCATCTATGTTAAATGTTTTACCAGTAAGTTGAAGATTATTAATATCTTTTTTATATATTATTTTATTAAAACAATATACTGTATAATGTTTATGATTAATAGTAATGTAAATAGTATTATACAAAGTATCTAAATTACGAAACTTTTTATATCTATTAACAGATTCAACTGTATTTACTTTAGAATCATAAACTAAAAATATTTTATCTTCTAAGAAAGGTCTATTTTTATCTAAAGTATACGCATTAATAAACCCACTTTCTACAGTTAAATCATTCCATGTAATATTATCATCTAATAAAGGAACGATATAAATGCTAACATCATTTAAGTTCTTCAATACCATTTCCTTCGTAATAACTACGAGTATGCTCCCAATTATTGGTTTGATAATGGTATGAAAGTTCTGTTAATGCACTGATAATAATATCTTTTTGAGAATCTAACTCTGTTTCATTAAACATATTAAATACTCGTACTTCATAGCTACCATTTGTTTGTATAGCAATTATATATGCTTCACAATCATAATCTGAAATATCAATATCTTGATCTTTCATATACCAAGTAATAGCCATAAGGTAGTAAGCTATTTGTCTATAATAGCTAAATTCTTCTACAGAATGTTTAAAATTATAAACATCTGAAGTAGTCTTTAAGTCGATTAAAGTAATCTTCTTATTGACATGATCAAATATACACCTGTCAAGTAATGACTTACAAGGTGCATACCAAATCTTATTCGCATCCATTTTAAGACTATCTGTCTTAATAGGAAATGCCCAGTTAATATGAAACTCATTATGAGATTCTACTCCTGGCATATCTGTTAGTAATTCATTTGCTTTTTTATGATTTTCAATATTAGACTTAATAGTCTTTAACATGTTTAAATCAGCAAAAGAGATTACTTTTCTGTTATCTTTTTCATTTTGTAATGCTTCTATGTAGTTAGCATAACGATTACATAGCTCTGTAGCTTCTTTTAAGACAATTTCAGAGCTTTTTGAATTACTGTATGCAGATTTGTATGCAGTAATCTTTTTATCATCTTCTGTGAGCTCTAATGAATTAGCGTAATTCTCACAGAAATCTTTTTGTTGTTTTACTTTAGGTACTTCATAATCTAAAATAACATAATCCTTCCAGAATTCTTCTGGTTGAAGTATATATTCATGAATCATAGTACCCTTCTCTAATTGTGGTAATTTTAATCCTTCTTCTTTACCGTCGAGCATATTACGGAAATACAAAGGACCTTTTTTTAGAAACCAACCAATAGAAGAATTTGATATTCTCGTGTTATCTTCATAATACGGTTTATCAATTATCATGTTCTTCTTTATATGTTTTTAAAAAATTTAAGAAATCAAGTTCAGCATCTCCAATATCTGTTCCAACTGTTTCAAGTAGATGCTCATCCATCTTAAGATAGAAATCATGTATAATTCTATCTATAAGTTTTATTTCATTAAATTCTACAGTTACTATTTTGAGTCTTTCTCTTTCTAAATAACTGTCAGTTAATATACTACAATTATATTGATTAAGATGACCGTAAGATATACCATTGTGCCAATGCCCAAAGAAATGATACTTGTACTTGCCGAAACAACAATGTTCAAGTTTTTCATTATAATTAGGATTCTCATGTGTAATTAGAATATCACAGTTAGGTATATCTTCAAATGGACATTTATATTCATCATATTCATGCTTAATATCTTCAAATGCCCATGTTTGCCAGTGTATAGGAGCTATCCAAGGAGTACCATAAAAAGTAACTCCTTTATATTCATAGAGTTCATCAATAAGAAATACTACCTTATTATTAGTAAGTATAGATATCTTATCTTTAAATTGTTGAAGAGTAGTATCTTTAACTAAATTATTATATAATCGTTCGATATAAATATCATGATTACCAGGTACTACTATTACTTTATTACAAGGTAATTTATCTACCCAATTTACAAAAGTAACACTCCACCATTTATCTGATTCATCACTGTCTCTTTGAACCATTAACTCAACTACATCGCCAGCTATACATAGTACATCACACTTAGGTATATTAGGTAGATGACCATGTAAATCACTAATTGCACATATTTTCATATTGCAAACTTTTTGTTAGTTTATATACTAATATCGTACAAAAAATTAACATTCTTTTAAATGTTTTATTAACTCATCTACTTGTTTTTGAGTATGTACTACATAAAACTTTATGCCAGGTTCAAATCTATACAAGTAATAGTTAAATAATTTTTCACGTAAAGGCCAAGATTCGTTAGGGAACCCTTTACATTCAATTATAAATTTATCTCCTACAAAATCAGGAAGATAAGTTATAGGTCTATATTTCTTTTCTCCAAAAGTAAAAGCTGGAAGAAGTTCATATCTGTGCTGTTCATAGTCAGCTCTGATTTTAGCCTCTTTCAGCTTTTCGTATGTGTAGGTTTCAAGTTTACTTCTAAACTTTATACCATCATATTCATTTGGAGTAGCATTACGTACTTTACCTTTCTATGCTATACTTTTCTTTTGTCTCATTTACAGCAAAAAACATCCTTTTGTGTATATTCTAATTTTTCAGTATCTGTATAAGCTTTTAATGTACTAACCATAGTTACAGCTTTTCCATTCCATAAGTTTTTCATACCAAATTTACATAACTTATAGAATTTAGTAATTTTACTATGTTTTATACTTCCTTTAATTAGTAAATTAACTAAGTAATCTAATAAAAACAAAGGAATAGAATACATTATCATTAAGAACTGTATAGGCATAGCTACTATAGTACCTATTATTTTAAGAAATTTCTTCATAAAGCCAATTTTTTATAGTTTTAGCTATTTATTTTTAATTTGAAAATCTCCAAATAAACCCTTTATAAGTTTTAATTCTTTTATTACAGCATTGTGATATTCCTGAATAGCTTATGTTCTCTATTGAACTAGCTTCACGAGCACTTTTATATATACATAAATAATGACCATCTAAGTCATATTTCTTAACAGCTTTACAATGTTTATCTATTTGACTTCCATATCTCATGTTGTAGCTTCTAGTACACCATTCAAGATTAGATACATTGTTATTTAATTTATTTTCATCCTTATGATTAACTTCATTGTAATTATTAGGATTAGAAATAAATACTTTTGCTATTAATCTATGTAATATAAAAGTTTTACACTTACCGTTAGAGCATAAATTTACTTGTAAGTAACCATTTCCTTTTGACTGAGGTATTAATATCTTATTTTTAGATCTTACTCTTCCATAAGAAGATACCTCATAATTATCATATCCGTCTATCTTTTTCCAAATTTCCATAAATATAATTTAATGCTTATTTAGTTTAAACGTCTATTTAATGATTTGGTTACTTCTTTATCAATAAATTCTTTAGTTTTTTCAAATCCATTTAACTTAACAGAATCTGAGACATCTTTACTCTTTAACTTTTTATTTAAAAGGAGACCTTCTAGACCTGTTTTAAGGCTCATTTTGCGAAGATAGCGAACGCCAGCTTCATCTCTATCAAACAGTATAATAATGCGCTTAAAACGCTTCTTAAGCTGTTCTAGTACTTTATCTGGAATAAATGTACTTTCTGAGGACGGAGATATTGCAGATATCCCCATTTCGTATAAACACATGACGTCTTTCATACTCTTTGTAATAATGAGTATATCACCAGTTTTAGGTAACTGTTTAAAACCCTGAATATCATTTTCAGTTAGGTTATTACGCCATTTTGTATATTTGTCTGCTAAAGGTCTATATATCTTAAAATGATTATATACCTTATAAGCGTACATAGGATTCGTATCCTTGTAAATACCCTTTACAATACCATTACATAAATAATATTTAATACTACTTACTCCGAATTTCTTCAAAGTAGTAGTACTAATATTGAACTGAGACCAGTAATTGATGTCTGTTAGAGTAAAATCCTGTCTTACTACACCAATTACTGTCTCGGTTGACGGTATGTATTGCTTAGAGCTAACGAGTTGCGTATCATTAGTAATTTTAAGCTTATTAACTATATTATTTAGTATATCTGAATAGTTAGTTAAACCAGTAAATAATGAAACAAATTTGATTATATTACCGCAATCACCTGTGCCATGGTCTTTAAACATTAACTGTTTAGTAGTCCTACTATAAAAACATCCAAATGATGGATTTTTATCTTTTCTAAATGGACTGTTATAAATCATGCCAACTTTAAAATTACCTATATACGCTGAATATATATCATACTCTGTTACTTTAGAAAGTATATATTCTAATGTAACATTTTCTTCATCTTTTATATTTGTAGTGTCGTATAACATATGATATATAATTTTTAATTAGTGGAGATAGTAGGACTTGAACCTACGTATAATAACTTAAGCTTAAACTTGCGTGTTATCCTAAGTTTGGGTATCATCTTCTTTCCCTAACTTACGCTCTACCGTACTGAGCTATATCCCCTAGTAAAACGTGAGTGCATGCTATGACTAACCTATGAATTTTGTAATTCGCCACCGCCTTTCACGGCTTGCATCGGATTCCTTCTTATAGGTATGTCACCGATAAATTACTCACATAGCGGCATGCTACTCACGTATCGCTATATTATGCCTAGCGTAGGCGTCTGTTTTAAAAGGTTACATTAGAACGGTAAACCACTGTTATCTTCAGTTGTATTTGCGCTAGATTCTAATGGATTACTTTCACTAATTTCCTTATCTGCTACAACAGGACGAGTGAATAAGTCAATATTCAACTCTGTAATTTTACTTGATTGACCTTCAGGTAAATTCATAGGTTCAATAAATGTAAACTTACAATAGTTAGGTAATGTAGTATAACCTTTATTATTATAAACTATTTTTACTCTAAGTAAAATATCTTTATTTGCTGCATTTAGCAAATTAACAACCCAATTAGCAAATTCATTAAATGATGAACCTGCGAATACAAGTGCTTCTTTAGGATAGAAACATCCAAGTATCTGTAAAATACGTTTTACTTGTCTATTTGCTCTATTCTGGAAATCTTCTTCAGACTCCATAGGTTTCTTTGTAGATTCCCATTCTGTATGAGTTAATGCTTGCTCATCTTTCTCAAATTTAAATTCAATAAAGATATTGCCATTAATAGACTTATCAACTCTTGCACTTACAAATTTCACATTATCGTGAATACCTGCTTCTAAGTACTTATTTTTACTCTCTTGTATCTGGTTTGCTAATTCTGTACTGTAAATCATAATATAATTTCTTTAAACTGATATATAATACTGTTAAAGTTATTCTTCTGGTAGAAAAATCTTAGTCATATCAATACTAAGATTATTATTTTCATCACTTGTAGCAACTACTATCTTTCTACCACGTAAATGCTCAGCTCTTGCTTCTCGTATGTTATTCTCTCCACCTTCAAATGATACAATGGTTTCATTCTTTTTGCGATAGACATAACCTACAGCATCAGCTTCTCCGCATAGTATATCTCCTAACTTTCCTGTTAAATCTAATGTCATTTCAGACATTTCTTGTCCATCAATTGAAATCTGTCTGTCCTTAACATGGGCTACCAATATAAGCGTATCACTAAGATCTCTGAACAAGTCGATTACCTTCTTAACAGCCATTCTTATCCACATATAGCCTGAGCCATTAGGTAGAGTACGAATATCTGTTCCTTGATAATTTTTGCCTTGAGGAGATGCTTTATATAACGTAATTGCGTAACTCATACACATTTCCTCTAGTCGAGTTGCATTATCTATAGTAATGTATTTATATGGCTTCTTGCCTGTGTTCTTTATCTCTTCTCGAAGAGCTGTTGCAATATCTCCAAAATCTTTAATAGTTCGAGCTTGTACTACCAAGGCAGATAATGCCTGATAGCCATTCTCAAGGTCTATAATAAGATTATTATCTAAGGCAGCCATAAGTGTAGATTTACCAGCTTTTGGTCTACCAAAGATTATTAAAAATTTAGGATTATTAACAGACGGTTTAGTTTTCTCTTTTGGTAATACAATCATAATAAGGCTTTTGTTTTATTCCTTACTGATAGTTTCTGAAAGTTTCTGATAATACGGATATTTTTTATTTAGAATAAACCACGATTCTTAATCTTAATCGTAATTTCAATAATAGTTTTCTTAGTTTTCGGTTTCAAATAGTTCAAAGAACCAGTTGCAATCGGAATAATTTCATAACCAATCTGTACGAAATTATCAAAAATCTTAATTGGTGTACCGAATTCATCTTCAAAGTCATAATCCTTCTTAAACGGATAATTAGCCTTTGCATAAATATCAAGAGCATTCATTGCATTAAAGAATTCCTTCTCTAAATCAAAGTTAATACTACCGTCATTAAAACATTTAAACGGACAATCAGCACATTCCTTAGGCAACCATCCAATATTGTGAGTCTTACTCATTCCAAGAGTAATATAATCACCTGGTTCAATATATTCAATACCATGATAACACTTAGGATAATCATAAGCACTTTCTACAGTAAGCCAAGGATAGGCATTAACAACTCGATTCATCAAAGATTCTTTATAAGTATCTGCACTCTTTTTATTATTCGGTAATTTAAATGTATATGTTTTCATAATTTTCAGCCTTTTTAATTGTTATTACTAAACGAAATCTTCCTTCCTGGTTCTTCATCTCGTATAGTCTCAATTAAATTATTGTATTTCAAATCATTTTCAAACTCTAATATTGCACATTCTCCTGCATCTCTGTTTTTAAGTAAATGCAAGTAGACTTTGTTTTTTACTAGTAAACGATTTGGTCCATACTGTTGTATATTGAGTAATTCTGGTCTGTGAATACAAATAACATAATCAGACGCATGAAATATAGTATCAGCGGAAGATATATCACTACGCATTGGATAATGCATAGAGGGGTTATTAATTCTTTCAGGACTCTCAATGTTTCGATTCATCTGTGATAACTGAATTATAGTAGTATCAGGTAATTTCTTAACTCTGATAAACAGTTTCTGTAAATCTGAAATCACTTGCAGTGCTGATTCACGAGCTTGGCCTTCAACAAGTAAAGTATGATCAAGTATAATCACAAATTTCTTGCCTTTAGCTTTATTCTCGTAAAAATAGTCTATAGTAGAAGCTATATCATCAACAGTACCCGGTGTATCTACATAATATATCGGATATGATTTTATCTGTTGAGA
>OGDS01001253.1_pt1 | contig 20547 bp, 23 predicted proteins | sample 1570351 | NCBI WGS metagenome assembly OGDS01 (sample SAMEA2581974, study PRJEB24529) | metagenome | biome: Human gut stool | place: China | collected 2011
TTGCTTTTATTTGATAATTTAATATACTTGTTAAAGTAAGTAAAAGGAGTGTGAAATGGCACAACAATTTAATGCTCAAAATATAAAAAAAAGAATTTCAGTTTTAGTATTTTTAAAAGGTTCTACAGCACCTTTAGTTTTATATGTTGAAAAACCTGAAGAACTTTATGCTGAATTACAACAAGCAATAAAAAGTCCTGCTGCAACTTTAATTGAAAAAGATACATTAGGACCTTTGAAAAAAGTTTGCTTTATCTCTAATCAAGTAGCAGCTTTAGCAATACAAGAAGAACAATACGTAGGATAAAATATCAAATGGATTACAAAATTTCTATAGAAGAACTTGAGAATAGCTCTAGTAAAACTCTTGAATTTCATTTTGAAGACAAAATTGAAGGGTTAAATTGCGTTACTCCAATAAGTTCTGATTTAGAAATAAAATCATTAGGAGAATTTATCGAAGTCACAGGAAATGTTAAAGGAATTGTTAAACTTGAATGTGATTTATGTTTGAAAGAATTTGATTATGAACTCGATTTTTTAATTGATGAAATGTTTGCAAAAGACAAGCTCATAGAGGATTACGGGCAGGAATTCGAGTTGAAAGATGGACAGTTTGTAACAGATCTTGATGGCGCAGATGAAATTGATATTTATGACTTATTGTATCAATCTGTAATATTAAATTTACCAAATAAGAAAGTTTGTGGTATAAATTGTAATGGGGATAAATTTTTAAAAGAAGAAAATTTATCCGATCCGAGATTAGATGTTTTTAAAAATATCAAAATCGAAGGAAAATAAGAAATATAAGTAGTATAAGAAAATAAAAAGGAAAAAGAAAAATGGCAGTACCTAAGAAAAGAACAGGACACTCAGCACAAGGACACAGAAGAAGCAACTGGAAAGCAACAAAACCAGAAACTACTAAATGCCCTAATTGCGGAGAAACAGTATTAACACACACAGTATGCACAGCTTGCGGAACTTACAAAGGAAAACCTGTAAGCTTAAAAGACAGAGCTGAAGAAGAAGCAGTTAAAGAAGAAAAGAAACCTGCTAAAAAATCAACTAAAAAAGCTGAAAAAGTAGAAGAAGTTAAAGCAGAAGCAACTGAAGAAGTAAAAGAAGAAGCTCCTGCAGAAGAATCTGCTGAATCAGAAGAAAAATAGATTATAATATTATAACTTGAATGGTTTTTAAAGCCATTCAAGTTATAAAAAAATAAAAACCGTTATTTTATATAAGACTTTGAGAGGGATAAGATGACAAGAATAGCAATAGATGCAATGGGTGGCGATCATGCTCCACATGAAATAGTTGCAGGCGCAGTATGGGCAGCTAAAGAATATGGAGTTGCAATTGAGTTAGTAGGGAAACAAGATAGAATCGAGCAAGAACTCGATAAAATTTCTCATGAAGGATTTATGACAGATTACGGTAAAGGCGGAGCAGCTAAATACCGTGTAAAAATTGATACTTCTAAACTTGATATTAAAATTACCCATGCTTCTGAAGTAATTGAAATGGGTGAAGCTCCTGGACAAGCTATCCGTAAAAAGAAAAAGTCATCTATCGTTTTAGCTGTTGATGCTGTAGCTCAGGGAAGTTCTGATGCTGTTGTTGCAGCAGGATCTACAGGTGCTGCAATGGCATCAAGTTTATTTGGTTTAGGTAGAATCCCAGGTATTGATAGACCTGCTATTGCTGTTACTTTACCTACTATTAAAAAACCTATCGTTGTAATTGACGGTGGTGCAAACAGTAATTGTTCTCCAGAAATGTTGTATCAATTTGCTATTATGGGTGCAACTTTCTCTAAAAACGTTTTAGGTATTGAACACCCTAGAGTTGGTGTTTTGAATATCGGTGAAGAAGCTGGAAAAGGTAATGAGTTAGCTCAAGCTACTTATAAATTGTTAGAAGCTCAACAAGATAAATTAAACTTTGTTGGAAACATTGAAGGAAAAGAAATTTTCTTGAGCGTTTGTGATGTTGTTGTATGTGACGGTTTCGTTGGTAACGTAGCATTGAAGGTTACTGAAGGAACATCTCAAATGTTATTTAGAATGTTGAAACAAGAATTTAAAGCTGATATTTTAGGAAAAATTATTGGCTTAATGGCAAAACCTTTCATGAAAAGGATTTATACAAAAATTAATTATGAAGAATTCGGTGGCGCTTTATTGTTAGGCGTTAAGGGGATTACAGTAATCTCTCATGGTAGAAGTAAAGCATATGCAATTAAAAATGCCGTAAGAGTTGCAAAACACGCTGTAGAAACAGGCGTAAACGAAAAAATAGCTAAGTTTTATGAGGAATAAAATATATGACAGATAAATTAATTCCATTGAGAATTGCAGGGGTAGGATATAGTTTACCTGAAACAGTTATTAAAAATGATGATTTAACAAAATTGTATGAAACATCAGACGAATGGATTTATACCAGAACTGGTATTAAAGAAAGACGTGTTGTATCAGGTGAACAAAACGCAATTGATTTAGGATTTGAAGCAGCTCAAAGAGCTTTGGAAAAAGCTAAAATGAATCCTGATGATATTGATTTAATAGTTGCAGCATCTTCTGCTCCACCTGATTTATATCCGGCAATCGCTTGTCATATTCATCAAAGATTAGGTATAAAAGCTCAAATTCCTGCATTTGATATTACAGCAGCTTGCTCAGGATTAATTTATGGTTTAAGTATTGCAAGAGCTTATGTTGCATCTGGAATGTACAAAAATATTTTGATTGTTGCAACTGATAATAATTCTCGTTTAGTAAATTGGGAAGACAGATCAACTTCAATTTTATTTGGTGACGGTGCTGGTGCAATGGTAGTTACTCAAGCTGAAGACGGTATTGATGATATTATCGCAATTGATATTAAAGCTGATGGTAACTATGGTAATTTAATTGAATTATCATTTGATGGAAAAAATTGTCCTTTGGTTGAACAATATGAAGAAAAACCAAAAGGCATTAGAATGAATGGCCGCGGAGTATATACATTCGTTGCAAAAATTCTTCCTCATTATGTAGAAAATTTAATCACTAATGCAGGGTTAAAAGCTGAAGATATTGATTATCTAATTCCGCACCAAGCTAATATTAGAATTATTCAAGCTGTTCAAGAAAGATTGGGATATTCTGATGATAAAGTAGTTACAAATATTAAATACTATGGAAATACATCAGCAGCTTCTATTCCTATTGCATTAGCAGAGAGTGTAGAAAAAGGTAATGTAAAATTAGGTACTACTGCTGTACTTTGCGGTTTTGGCGCAGGTATGACATGGGGTGGTGCTATCGTGAGACTAAGAGAAGGAATTTGTTAATGGGTATTGTTTATAACCTTGAAACAATCCATTCTTGTAAAGAAAACTTGGTCTTTTGAATGACAATGTCTTTTCAAAATCACAAAAAGTATCTAAATAAGGAGTATATTATGACAAAAAGAATAGCTTTTCTTTTCCCAGGACAAGGATCACAAGCTGTAGGTATGGGCAAAGATTTGTATGATAATTTTGGAAGTGCAAAATCTGTATTTGATACAGCAGATAAAGTTTTAGGAAAAAGTATTACAACATTGTGTTTTGAAGGACCAGAGGATGCTTTGAAACAAACTGTAAACACTCAACCTTGTATTGTTACAATGTCTATCGCAGCATTAGAAGCTTTGAAATCTCAATTGAATGTTAAACCTGATTTTGTTGCAGGTCATTCTTTGGGTGAATATTGTGCAATGTATTCAGCAGGTGTTATGTCTTTGGATACAGCTTTAAAAGCTATTCAAAAAAGAGCAGATTTAATGGGTGCAACTCATGGTGGTGCAATGTCTGCAATTTTAAATGCACCTGAAGGTGCTTTAGAAGAAGCATTGAAAGAAGCATCTCAAGTAGGTTATGTCGATGTCGCAAACTATAATTCGCCTGCTCAAGTTGTAATTACAGGTGATGAAGCTGCAGTTGCAAAAGCTGGGGAATTATTATTAGCAAAAGGAGCAAGAAGAGTAGTTCCTTTAGCTGTATCAGGTGCATTCCACTCTAAGTTTATGGAAAATGCAGGACATGAGTTTGAAGCTTTTGTATCTGAACTTGAATTAAATAACGCTCAAATTCCTGTTGTTACAAATGTTGATGCGTCTGCAACAACTGAAAGTTCTGATTTTAGAGCTAAAATGCCAAAACAAATTTATTCTTCAGTTCATTGGACACAAACAATCCAGAAAATGGCATCTGAAGGTGTTGAAATTTTTGTAGAAATTGGACCTGGTAAAGTTCTTGCAGGTTTGAATAAGAAAATTGCACCTGAAGCAAAAGTATTTAATATTTATGATAAAGCATCTTTAGATGCTACAGTTCAATCTTTGAAAGAAGAATTAGTGTGTGTATAGTTAGGAGTAACATCCTATAATTAATAAGGAGAAAATTCATGACAGAAAGAAAAATTGCATTAGTAACAGGCGGTTCTCGCGGTATCGGTTTAGCTTGTGCAAAAGAACTTGCAAAAGCTGGTTGTGACATCATTATCAACGATATTTGCGAAGCAGAAAAAGCTCAACCTGCTTTAGATGAAATTAAAGAATTAGGTGCAAATGCTTATTTTTACAGATTTGATGTTTCAGATCCTGTTGCTGTACAAGAAAATGTTGATAAAATGATTGCTGAACATGGCAAAATCGATGTTTTATTAAATAATGCCGGTATTACAAAAGACGGTTTGTTCATTAGAATGGATATGGAACAATGGGAAAGAGTTATTAAAATTAACTTAACAAGTGCTTATTGCGTAACTCATGCTGTAATCAAACACATGATGAAAGCTCGTCAAGGTTCTATTATCAATATGTCAAGTGTAGTAGGTTTACATGGTAACCCAGGTCAAGCTAACTACTCTGCTTCAAAAGCTGGTTTGGTTGGTTTAACAAAAACTTTAGCTAAAGAATTTGGTTCAAGAAATATCAGAGTTAATGCTGTATGTCCTGGATTTATTCAAACAGCTATGACAGCAAACCTTCCTAATATCGATGAATACTTGAAAGCTATTCCTATGAAGAGATTAGGAACTCCTGAGGATATTGCTAAAACTGTTAAATATTTAGCTCTAGATGCTGATTATGTTTCAGGTCAAGCAATCGAAGTTGCAGGGGCTTTAATCATATAATTCTGACCATGTTAAAAAAGTAAAGATTTTTAACAATATGGCTCTAGGATTGTAAATTCCTTGCAAAAAAATCTTGCTCTAAGTATAATATTAGAGAACAAATAGTATAGTATACAATTTAAATTATGAGGAAATTAGAAATGAGTACATTTGAAAAAGTAAAAAAAGTTGTTGTAGATCAATTAAGTGTTGATGAAGCTTTAGTTACTCCAGAAGCTAGCTTTACAGCTGACTTAGGTGCTGACTCTTTAGATACAGTTGAATTAGTTATGGCTTTCGAAGAAGAATTCGGTTGCGAAATCCCTGATGAAGAAGCTGAAAAAATTCAAACTGTACAAGATGCAGTTAACTACATCGACTCTCACAAATAAGCACTACATTTCGTAGTCACTTAGATATCCGCTGATTTTCAAGATATTTGGTGAGATTTTATAAAAAGTTGCGAGGGCGAAAATTTAATATTGATTTTCCCCTCGTATATTTCAAAGATAGTTTTAAAAAGGTAAAGAGATGACAAAAAGAAGAGTAGTTATCACAGGACTTGGAGCGGTTACACCATTTGGTGTCGGTGTTGATAAATTTTGGAATAGTCTTGTTGAAGGAAAAAGTGGAATTAGTACATCAGAGCTTATTGATATCAGTAAGCACGTTGTAAAAATATCAGGTGAATGCAAAAATTTTGATCCTGAGCAGTATCTTGATCCTAAAGAAGCTAAAAAAATGGACAGATATATTCAGTTTGCAGTAATTGCAGCTGATGAAGCAATTAAAGATGCCAAATTAGAAGAAGTTAAGGATGTTGATCCTTATAAAATAGGTGTTATTGTAAGTTCTGCAGCAGGCGGTTTCAGAACTTTTGAAGAAAATCATGTTAGAATTTTGGAAAAAGGTCCTAACAAATGTTCTCCGTTTACAATTCCTATGATGATTGTGAATATGGCATCTGGTCGTATTTCAATGAAATATGGATTTAAAGGTATTAATAAAGTTGTTGTATCAGCTTGTGCTACAGGTACTCATTCTGTAGGTGATGCATTCCGTGCTATTCAGTATGGTGATGCAGATATTATGGTTACAGGCGGTGCAGAAGCTACTATTTGCGATGTTGGTATAGGAGCTTTCTCTAGTGCAAGAACTTTATCAAAACGTAACGATGAACCAACTAAAGCTTCTCGTCCTTGGGATGTTGAAAGAGATGGTTTCGTTATGTCTGAAGGTGCTGGTGTTCTTATTTTAGAAGAATATGAGCATGCTAAAAAACGTGGTGCAAAAATTTATGGCGAAGTTGTTGGATATGGTCAAACAGCTGATGCTTATGATGTTGTAGCTCCTGATCCTGAAGGTCAAGGTGCAACTCATTCTATGCAATTTGCACTTGAAGATGCTGGTTTGAAACCTGAAGATGTTGATTATATTAATGCTCATGGTACAAGCACAGGCTTAGGTGATATCGCTGAATCTAAAGCTATTGAAGGCTTGTTTGGTGATAAAGAAACTAATAAAAAATTATTAGTAAGTTCAACAAAATCAATGCACGGTCACTTGTTAGGTGCAACAGGTGCTGTTGAATGTATCGCTTGTGTAAAAGCTATTAATGAAGGTATTGTTCCTCCAACAATCAATCTTGATAATCAAGATGAAAAAGTTGGTAACTTAGATTATGTACCTCATAAAGCTAGAAAAGCAGATATCCATGTTGCATTGTCAAATTCATTTGGATTTGGCGGACAAAATGCTTCAGTTGTTATCAGAGATGTAAAATAAATTAGATTATTTATAATAAAAAAAGACCGTTTTAATGACGGTCTTTTTTATTTGTTAATTTTCAATTAGAACTCTGTCGAGGCAAGCTTTTGGTGAATATTGCCATTCTCTGAATGTTATACGTTTTACTTTATACCCTGAGCGTTCAATTATTGCTTGTTTTTTCATATTTGAAATGTGAGATTTGATTTTGTCATCTAAGCCATCAATCTCAATTACAAACTTGTCATCTACAAGTAAATCTGCGCTTAAGCCTGCAATATCTGCTCCTGCTACTACTTTGTGATCTAATTCTCTTATTTTTTCTGCTACTTCGCGTTCTAGGGAATTTTTATATATGTTTTCGTCAATTTCTCCAGATAGCATTGCTTGTTTTCTATCTTGATATAATTGCATATATGAAACATAGTTTCTGAAATGTCCTTCTGGAAGTTCTCGAGGATTACGTGAAATAAAGTTGATGACTTTGTTTCTTCCTCTTGTGATAGCTACGTTAAATAAGTTTGGTTTTTGTAAGAATATCAAACTTTGATTATAACTGTTATCTGCTATTGCCCAAGAAATAAGCATAATATCACGTTCATCACCTTGGAATGTGTGAGCTGTACCGATTTCTATCTGGTGTTTTTTAATCATGTAATCTGATAGAACTTTTGAAACAGAAACTTTTAATTGTTCTACTTGTGCTCTGAATGGTGAAATTATACCCACAGATACTGGGTTATCAGGATTTTGTCTTTCATCTTCAATAATTATTTCATGTAAGCGTTTTACAACTGCTTCGATTTCCGGTAAGTTTCTTGTTGCATCGAAATCAACTTTTCCGTCTAATACTTCTACAAGTTCCAGTACTTTTTCATCACTTTTATCTTTTCTCATTACGCGAATTCTGTTGTTATAGAATTCGTGATTTGAGAAGTTAATAATTGGCGGAAGACTTCTAAAATGTTCGTCAAGCATAACTGAATTCATAGAATAATAATCTGCCAGGTCAAACATTGAATTTGTTCTGAAACGCCACATAAGCTGATATTTGTCAGGAATTCCATATTGGCTTAAGAATGATTGTTCTTTTGCTTTTTCCAAGAATGAAAGGTGTGGTAATTGTTTGTCATCGCCTACAATTACAGCACGTTTCGCGCGGAAAAGGATTGGGAAACAGCTTGCTATATCACATTGAGAAGCTTCATCAATGATTGCAACATCAAACATTCCGGGTTTTAATGGAAGTGAATCAGATACTGCATAAGTTGTTACGCACCAGCATGGGAATGCTTCTAATAGCGGTCTGAAATCTTCTTCTTCCAAAATGTTTGTTTGCAGACGTTTTCTGTTTGTAACAAGAGATTTTGCATGGACTTTTAGTCTTCTGCGTTTGTTTTCATCTCTCAATAAACTTTTTAGGGCTTCTCTGCGTTTATTTTTCAGAATATTTATAGCAAGTGATTTTTGCTTACGTTTCATTGTACGGATTTGTTCTGATAGCATATGGAGATTGCCTGTTTTTTGAATATCGGCTTCGATTTTTCTCAAAGACCATTCCATATTTGCAAAATCAAGTTCTTGTTTTAATTTCCCTAAGTTTTCATAATCTACTTCAAAGTCTTTAAGATTAAGGATTTTTTTAAGTTGTCCTAAACTTGTGAAATTTGCAATTTTAGATATAAAACCTGCTTTTTCCATGTTGCTTTCAAGAATTTTTATAATTCCGGCAACAATATCAATTTCGCCTTTTTTAAGACTTTTTTTGATAAATTCTTTTTTGCCTAAGAGTTTTTCTTGTTCTTCAACTTCCAATAATTTGTCATGCCAATCTTTTTCAAGCTTAATTATGGTCTCAGATTTCATTTCCATATTCTTAAGCATGTCAAGATGGTCTTTCATGTCTTTTGTGTCGACAAGCAGAATATCTTCTACATCTTCGTCTAAATCAGCATTTTGTGAAAGTAGATTATTTAATTCTTCGCTAAGTTGTCTTTGGTAATTCAAACGTCCTGCTCTTAGTGCCATGTGACTTGCACCTAAGTCATTTAGACGTTCTGCAACAACATCAACAGCTTTGTCCATACGTGATGCAACAAGAACTGTTTTGCCGTTTGCAACCAAGTGAGCGACAAGGTTTACGATTGTTTGAGATTTTCCTGTCCCTGGGGGGCCTTGTACTGCTACAAATTTGCTGTTGTCTATATTTTTGATTACTTGAAGTTGGCTGTCGCTTAATGATAGAGGTGTAATCGGGTAAAAATCAGTTATTTTATTCATATCTTTAAGCGGAACTGATTTTTCTTTGCTTTGTGCATATTCTTCATTAATTATGTTTAGAGCTGTTTCTCTATATGTCCCTGATGGTTTTTCCGCAATTTGTGTGAGTTCATGTAATACCCCTGCAGTGACTGATGGTCGTTTAGTGAGAATTATTGCACTTTGGTATGTGACAGCGACTTTTTCAAGCTTCATTTTTTGTTTAGCTTGCTCATTTTCTTCTTCTTCAATGATTTCGTCTAAATTTTCGCCATCAATTTTTTCTTTATAAAAATCTTTTGCTTTAGTTATGTTATCTTCTTCTTTGTATTCGTCAATGTTTGAAGCAATTTCTATTTCAGGTACAAGGGATTTTAGTGTTGTAAGAAAAATGTTTAATTTGTCTTGAGTAATAGGCAAATCCGGAACAACATCTAAAATACCTTCAAGTAGTAAATCTACTTCATCTTCATCATCATTCTTTCGCATAAGTGCAGCTAAAGCACCAGTGTTTAGCGATAGAACTTCATCAAGCGGTAAGCAGTTTATATTTACGCCGTTACGTTCAAGCTTGCATGGCATGTATAAAAGCGGAGTTAAAAATTCATTTTGTCTTTTAGATTTTGAACTTTTGCCAACTAAGAATAAATAGCCGTAAATCAGGTATTTATCTTTCTGACCTAAATCGCTTTGAATCATTAATTCTGTGAGTTTAGGGTCGCTTCCGTCTAAAGAAATATATTCAGCACCTGTAGAGAATAATTGTTCTTCTCCTTTTAAGAAAATCCATTTATTATCCTTATCACCTTTGAGGTTTCTGAATGTAGAGCTTTTTACCTCTTCTCTTACACAATCGTGAAGGTATTGGCTTAATTTTTTTATAAAACTGTTATTGAATGCTGAATTTATAGCGCGTGAAGCTTCCTGTAGCATGTGTGTACTCCTATTCCATTTTTCTCTATTTTACGCTAAAATGCTTGATATGAACATCATCAATATAAAGGATACTTCAAATAAATTGTTTTATATCGGCGGAGTTGTTCGTGATGAACTGTTAGGACGAGAATCTTTTGATGTTGATATTACATATGTTGGGAATGCTATTGAATATTGTTCTAAATTCGGTGAAGTTATTCAAGAAAATCCCGATTTTGGAACGGTAAGGGTAAATGTTGACGGAAAGGAAGTTGATTTTGCATCTACAAGGTCTGAAAGTTATCCTCAAAAAGGTCATTTGCCTGTTGTTGAAAAAATAGGATGTTCTTTAAAAGAAGATGTAATGCGTCGTGATTTTACGATAAATGCTCTTGCAAAATCGGTTGCAACCGGGGAAATCGTTGATTATACAGGTGGACTTGAAGATTTGAAAAATAAGAAACTCAAAGTTTTACATGATGAAAGTTTTATTGATGACCCGACAAGAATTATTAGAGGTTTAAAATTTTCAATCCGTTTTGGTTTTGATCTTGATATGCATACAAGAAAATTGCAGGAAGAATATTTGGCTAATATAAATTATGATATGAGCTATAAAAGGGTTAAAAAAGAATTGATTGAAACTTTTAATCTTAATTCTCAAGAGGCTTTTGAAAGATTTATAAATGAAAATATTTATAAGCTTGTGACTGAAAATAATGTTAAAATCCCTGAAATAAATATAGAAAAACTCATTAATGATTACAAGCCTGAATACGTATGGCTTGTGTATGCAGGAGCTTTGAAAGATTTATCTAAATTACCTTTGACAAAAATTGAGCAAAAAATCCTTGATGAAGTTCCAAATAAAATTTTGAATAATGATTTTGAAATTTACAAAGCATTTGAAAATGTGAGACTTGAGACAGTGCTTTTATATGGAATTTTATATGATGAAAAAATTGCACGTCATTATCTTGATGATTTAAAACAAATTAAAATTTCAGTAACAGGAAATGATTTATTGAATTTAGGTATAAAGCCTTCGCCTAAATATAGCCAAATTTTTGATGTGGTATTAAGACGAAAACTAGAAAATCCTCAATTGACCAAAGAAGATGAAATAACTTTGATTGAAAAGTTAAAATAAATATGTTAATATAATAAAGTATACAAATAAAGGGAGCAAAAAATGAAAAGATTTAACGCAGTACAAGCACAAGGAAAAGGTAATTGTGTTGGTTTATCTACGCACGTAGTGCTCGGGGGGGGGGCAATTTAAAGCTTGCTCCACAAGGCTTTTGCGGTCTTGAAAAAATAAATAAAAAATGTTATATCGGTGATATGGAACATCACAAGCTTGGCTTTACACTTGCAGAAGTTTTAATAACTTTAGGAATCATAGGTGTTGTAGCAGCTATGACATTGCCTATGTTAATTTCAAATAATAATAAAACAGAAGTAGAAACACGTTTGCAACGAGTTGATTCTATTCTAAATAGTGTAGTTAAATTAGCAGAAAATGATTATGGCGAACCTAGATATTGGTCTGATGCTTCTGCTCCGGAATTTTTAAAGACATATTTTATGCCTTATCTACCTGGTAGTGAATTTATAAATGAATCTGATATGGGTAGTTATAAGGTATATGTTGCATCGTCAGATGGTAGTGACTATATGTCATTGAACGGAGGATATTCAAGTGGAATAAAACTAAAAACAGGTGAAGTGATCAGAATTGTAGGTGGATTAAACCAAGAATCTGGATTATTGCAAATTGGTGTGCTTTTAAAACAAAATAAAACAGAAAAATATGTTAGTGGGAAAGATTATTTTACATTTTTTATGGATACATCAAAAGGTGTTGTTGACGTAAAACCTTGGGCTGAAAAGTGGGGAGTTAAATCTTGTACTCAAAATAGATCAACTTTATTAAATCAATGTAAAACTTCTACGGGGCATTCAGCTTTGTGTTTAATGTTAATAGAATGCAATGGATGGAAAATTCCTAAGGATTATCCTGTTAGGTTATAATTTTACAGATCATTTATTTCTTTAACTTTTTCCTTGATATATTGTTTTACAGCTGGGGTGATTAATAAATCAGGTTCAGACATCGTAAATTCATCAAGGATAATAATCCCGCGTTTTAAATTTCCGCTTTCGATGTATAAAAGTCCTAGCATCACTCGATTTAGGGCATTTTTATTGTTACTGTATTCTTTAATTTTCGCATTAACTAAACCTAAATCTTTATAACATTTTGCTAAATCTTTATAGTATTTAAAATTTAAGCTGTATTGATTTACTGCATCTTCATAGGGTTGTCTTGCCATATCAGGATAACCTATTTTCATATAAGCATCACCAATATTGTTATAATATACTGCAGTAGCTTGAGTATTTGGATTTAAGCTGATTGCTATTTTGAATTCTTGTATTGCTGCATAATAACAACGTTCATTCATATAACGAAGTCCCATGTTATTGTGTAAATAAGCATTTTTGGTCGCATCAATTACGTACACATCAGGTTTTCTGTATCCTGATGTGAGAATGCTTAAAAATAACAAAGATATTAATAGGACTTTTTTCATATTTACATTTTAATTATGATTTACATTAAATCAATTTCAAGACCTTCATAAGCAAGGATTATGTCTTCTTGCAATTTATATTGTTCTTTTATTGAATTTAATTTGTTATCGTCATAACTTGGATCAAAGTGGAAAAATACTAATTTTTCAGCTCCAGATTGATTTTTTGCATCAACAGCCATTTCAAAAGTTGAATGTCCGTAACCTTGTTTTGGGACAAAAGAGTCTAAATAATCTTCTGTTGTATATTGAGCATCATGAATTAATAAATTACAGCCTCTTGCAAAATTTATTAATTTTTTATCACCGCCTGGGTAGCTTTCTTTGTCTGTTGCGTATACTAAAGTTTTATCTTTATATTGAATTTTATATATCAATACACCTTCTTGCGGGTGTGCATATGAGCGATAGCAGGTAATTAGGACATCATCTTCTTTTTCTAATTTTGCATCTTTTGCATTTTCAATTCTTTTAATTATTGGACTTTCCACGTGACGAAGAATTATTCCTTCTGTTTCGTTCAAATCTTTAATATTTAAATTCCCTGCGATGTCACCTAAGTCAAGTGGGAAAGATTTGCCGAATAATAATTCTGATATTTCATCAGCTAAGCTCTCGTTATAATTAACATTTCCAAAAACGTTAATGTTAGAAGACGGTATATGAAGCGGTCTAAAAAATGTAAAACCTTGAATGTGGTCTTGGTGTATGTGTGAAATTAAAACTGTTCCATTAATAGGAGTTCTTTTTTCACTTTTAGTTGCAGAAGCAATGTATTTTGCAATAAGTTCGTTTCCGATATCGATTAATCCAGTACCGGCATCAAGAATTATCAAATGTCCGTTTACATTTATTTCAACACAAGATGTGTTTCCACCGTATTGTAAAAAATCTTTATTTGCAATAGGATAGCTTCCTCTTACACCTCTAAATTTTACCTTAAATTCGCTCATAATTTTATCCTTCTTTAAAGTTTGTACAAAACCCATTTTTTAGTTTAGGATTGCAAGTTCTTATGCAAATCAAAGTTATGGGTGGAGCTGTACGCTCCTATTTTTTTATTGTAATAGTTGCATTTTGGTCTTTTTCTTCACCTGTATAAACAGTTGTTCCGAATACAAGTATTTTAGCAAGTTTTTGAATATTTGTCAGCTTTGTTTCTTTATTTTCAATATTGAATACGACTTTGTTTCTGTAATTAGATACAGTTACCATTCTAAAAGCGTTAGGATATGATACTAAAGATGGGCAACTTACATATAGTATGTTGTCTTTTTGAGTAATTTTAGCTCCATGGTAATGACCTTGGAATACTGCGATTGGATTTTTATATTTTGTTAAAATTTCTTCCATTTTGTCTGCATCAAGTAATCTGTGATTTGGACTATTGTATGGTTCAAGTACAGGTACATGCATAAATATTAAAACAGTATCTTTTTTTGAATTTGCAAGTTCATTGTCTAACCATTTTAATTGTTCTTCACCTATTCTTCCGTTTGAAGTTAGTCGGTCTCTGATAATTGTGTCTAGAACAATTACTTTGTAGCCTTTTTGCGGAATGAATGAGTAATATGATTTTTCAAATTTATAATTTGTGTTGTATTTATTAACTAATTGCATATATACAGCAGGAGTTAAATATCCGCCAAACATTGTATCGTGATTGCCGAAAGCAAAATACCATGGTGCATTTATTTTTTCTGTATGAGGTAAAAATGCACTTAATTCTTTTTCAAAAGGTTTGTCTATCAAATCACCTGTGAACATTACAAAAGATACATTAGGAGTTGCATTTATTTGTTCAATTGCATCGTCAAGTAGTTTTGGAGATTCTGCAATCATTTTGTAAGTTGTATTGTTAGTTCCAGTATAGTAGTGTACGTCACTTACTTGGGCAAATTTTAGACTTGATGTGCTGCTGTATGATTGAAGTCCAAATAGCATTGCTCCTGCTAGTAATATAGATATTGACCAATTTTTTATTCTAGTCATTGCTGTTTCCTTTGTTTTTACTCTTTTTCTGTATCTTATTGTCATTATTTTTTATCCAGTTTTGATTTAATTTCATTATACTTAGAAGTTAATTCTTTGTCGTCATCAGAGAGTATGATTGCTTTATCTGTGTTTAAAAGAGCTGAGGGGTAATTCCCCATTGCATAATCACATAGACCTATGTATTTATATACTTCTGATGTTTGAACATTTTTTGATAATATATTTAATTTTTCTCGTGCTTGAGTGTAGTCTCCTTTGTGATAAAGGATTTTAGCTTCTATTAATAGATATGAGATATCTTCTTCTATATTGATTGCTTTTTGAATATCATTTTCTGCTTTATCAATATTGTTTGTATTAAGATATGCTTTTGCTCTCATTGCGTAAGCTATGTCTGAATTTTTATTATATGCTAAATATTTGTTTAAAGCATCTATAGCATTTTGGTAGTCTTTATTAGCAATATAGGCTTGTGCCAGGTTTAAATAACTTTGTGAATAGTCAGGATTTAACGAAATAGCTTTTTGATAATTATAAATTGCATTTTTATAATCGTTGTTATTTAAGTAGATTTCTCCTAGTGAATATATTGACCAAAAATCATTTGTTGTAAGATTTAAGGCTGATATTTCTTTATCAAAATTTCCTTGAAGTTTTGCAATTTTTGAATTGTATATGTTTTTGTTTTTAGATGTTAAATAAGATTTTGAATTAGGATTTGTAATTCTTGTCAAAGTATTTTTTAAATCTTTTGCATCGTTATTATTAGGTTCAAGCTGTAAAATTTTATCAAGGTAAATAATAGCATCATTATATTGACCATATGTACAGTAATTTGTTGCTATATCAAAGTAATCCTCGGTAATTTCGCTTGAGGATACTGCTATGCAAGGGAATATTAAACATAACAGAAAGAATTTTTTCATAACAAAATTATATCATAATTTCATCTAAATGTATGAGAAATTAAAGTTAAAATATTTTTTGCCGTTATGCAGAATATCATGACTAAAAATTTTTTTGTAAACCCATTTGAAAAGAAATCAAATAAAAATGCAATTGTTCCGACATATGTAAAACCTGACGGAACTCAGGTTATTGAAAAAAAAGAGGAATTCGGTCTTACTGTATATGAAAAATGCCCAGATGGAGCTTTAATTTTCAGAAGTTATAACAAAAGTGGAAAGCTTATTTTGGACTTTGCTAGAAATCTGAATTTTGAAGTGGGACATCGTTATGATGATTTGGGGAATATGGTTTATAAATATGATTCTGTGTATGACGAAAATAATGTTCTTGCAATTAAAAATGAATATGATATTGAGTACTATGATGATGGTAAAAAGAAATTAGAAGTTTTAACAAAATTTCCTGGGGAAATCACCGTATATATGCAATATGACGAATCAGGGAAACGCATTGAAAAAATTGAGGAACGAGGCACAGTAAAAACTTGGTTTGATGAAAATGATAAACCGATAAAAAGAGAAATTGACAGAGGTTCTGGCGGGGTTATTACTCAAGATTTGAGAGAACAATAAAAAAAAGAGTATTATTTAAAATACTCTTTTTTATTGTTATATTATTCAATTAAAATTGTTAAATATTCATAGCTCTTAAGATTTCATTCATATCTGATGATGTTTTCTTAACGTCTGAATTTGAATATTTAATTGCATTATCAGGATCTTTTAGACCGTTACCAGTTAAGATACAAACAATTTTTGATCCTTCTTTTACTTGGTCTTTTACTTTAATTAAACCTGCAACAGATGCAGCGCTTGCAGGTTCTGCAAGTACACCTTCGCAAGATGCGATAAGTTTATATGCTTTTACGATTTCTTCATCTGTTACGCAATTTATCATACCGTTGCTTTCATCTCTTGCAGCTTCTGCAAATTTCCAACTTGCAGGGTTTCCAATACGGATTGCAGTTGCAAGGGTTTCAGGTTTGAATATTCTTTCTCCTTTTACAATCGCAGCAGCTCCTTCAGCTTCAAATCCCATCATTTTTGGTAAGTTAGAAACTTTTCCGGCTTTGTGCCATTCTTTGTAACCTTTCCAGTATGCTGTGATATTACCGGCATTTCCAACTGGGATAAAATGGTAATCAGGAGCTTGTCCTAATGCGTTACAAATTTCAAATGCACCTGTTTTTTGACCTTCTATTCTGTAAGGGTTTACAGAGTTTACAAGTGTAATTGGGTAGTTGTCAGAAATTTTTCTTACCATTTCAAGAGCTTCATCAAAGTTTCCTTGAATTGCAATAATTTCAGCTCCATACATCATTGCTTGAGATAATTTGCCAAGTGCAATGTAACCGTCAGGGATTAATACGAAAGTTCTCATACCTGCTTTTGCACCGTAAGCTGCTGCTGATGCTGATGTGTTTCCTGTTGATGCACAGATAATTGCACCTGCACCTGCTTTTTTTGTATTTGATACAGCCATTGTCATTCCGCGGTCTTTGAAACTTCCTGTTGGGTTGCAGCCTTCAAATTTTAAATAAATTTCAGCCTCCAAACCTATTTTTTTAGCTAAATTTTCAGCTTTAATTAATGGAGTGTTTCCTTCGTTTAATGTGACAACAGGAGTTTTATCTGTTACCGGAAGGTATTCTCTGAATGTATTGATTAATCCTTGATAGTACATACTTTCCCTCTTTTCCTTTATAGAAATTTTAATATTTTATATTAATGTTTTTATCAGAACTATTTAAAAAGTTATTTAACTCTTTAGCGATATTATCAGCTTTATATCTATTGTGTGAGCTGGCAGAGAAAAATTTTTGTTTTTCTCCGTTTTTCGTTAATGCATAAATATGATATTTTAGTATTTCTTTTCTTTTGATTCGAGCTTGAGCTGAAGAACTTGCATTGAAATAATTCCAGAGTTTCATAATATCGATAGAACTTGAAACATAAAATTTGCTTATTGAATCTATATTTACTCTTTTTTCTTTCATTGTGTATCTGAACAAGTTTTGTTCAACAATTTTACATCCAGAATATGATGAACATATCAAATTTGATGTAGAAATGTTATAACAACAAAATAAAATTACAATAATTGGAAGGGTTATAAGAATTAACTTATTAGTAAAAGTTAGCTTTTGCTTATTTTCTGGCATATACCTTCTCCTTGTTATTTTATTATACTTGGACTCTTATTAAGCTTTTTACGATATTTCCATCTTGTTCAATTTGTTTGATTGCATTTTGCATATTTTTTTCTTTTACAAGTTCTGTAATAACCGTAATATCTGCAGTATTATCATCAGATACACAGCGTTGCACAATGCTTGCTAAACTTATGTCATTATTTGCACAAATTGTTCCGATTTTACCTATTACACCTTTATTGTTTTTAGCATTAATAGATATGTAATATTTGTTTGTTGTATCGGAAATATTAATCATATGAGCGTCATCATTATGTTTGCATCTCATCATAGGCAGAATATAATCAGATTTTCCGATTTCAGCAGCGATAGCAAGAATATCACCTACAACAGAACTTGCTGTTGGAAATTCACCAGCACCAGGGCCAGAAAGTGTTACGCTGCCTATAGGGTGACCGCTTAATGATACAGCATTTGTTACATAATCAATGTGTGCAAGAGTTGATTTTTTTGAAACAAGCATTGGGTGTACTCTTACGTCAACATTTTCGTTATCGTCCATATGTGCTGATGCGATTAGTTTAATTTTATAGCCTAAGTCGTTTGCAGCTTTCATATCTTCTGCACGAATTTTTGTAATTCCTTCTCTGTATACATTTTCAATTTTTATTCTTTTATTGAATGTAATTGAGGCAAGGGTTGCAATTTTGTACGCTGCATCAAAACCTTCAACATCGCCTGTTGGGTCAGCTTCAGCATATCCTAATTCTTGAGCTTCTTTTAAAACATCAGAATATTGAGCTCCTTGCACGTCCATTTTAGTTAAAATGTAATTTGTTGTGCCATTTACGATTGCTTCAATGTGGTTAATTTTATTGCCTGCAAGAATTGTTTTAATAGGCATTATAATTGGTATACCGCCGGCAATTGCAGCTTCGTATAAAATTACTCTGTTATATTCTTCTGCAATTTTAAATAATTCTTCTCCTCTTTTAGCAAGGAGTTCTTTATTTGCGGTTACTATATGTTTTCCATTTTTAATAGCAGTTGCTATTAAGTCAAAAGCAGGTTCTAATCCGCCTACAAGTTCTGCAACAATATCAATTTCAGGGTCATTGACGATTTTATAAGCGTCATCTGTGACAATTGATTCATCTAACCCTTTGATATTTCTTTTCTTGTTGATATTGCGAACTGCAATACTTTTTACTTCTACATTATCAAAAGACTGTAAAGTCTTAAAAACACCGGAACCAACTGTTCCTAATCCTATAAGTCCAATTTTAATTTTCTTTTCCATATGAAGATTGTATCATAAATAAGAAAATTAATTGAAAATTTTATTTATTACTTTTAATAAAGAAGCTTTTAATTTTAATTATTATTTCTGCAATCAATTTAGTGATAGAGAAGTTGTCTTCAGGCATTTCAGGTTCTTTGTCAAAAGTGAAGATATCACCTTCATCTTTTTTCATAAAGATACTTTCATCTAAATATTTTCTTTCTTGTTTTTCTTCTTTTTCCCCTTGAGCCATATACCCGAGGTTACCTGCGCCGCCGTCATTTTGCATAGATGCTGCTGCTTTGATAACCGGTTTTGTGCTCAAAACATTTACATCGAATGACATTTTTTCACCATAACTTTACGATTTTTTATATATTCGTAAACCCCTTTTGTTTCCTTATATATATAAAGTATTTTTCATGAAGAAATGTTACAAAAAATAGTATTTTGTAACAAAAACTTTACAATATGTTATTCGCTGAATTTTAAAACACTTTGACACTTAAAGCCTATTTCAAATAAATCTCTTTTTCTTATTGCAGAAGTAATATCAGGTCTAAATTCCGGGGTATTTGGAGTAAGTATAAATTCAACTATATTATTTTCTTCATCATAGTTTAGGTGAATTTTTTTTATTAGATTAAGATGACCTCTATCTAATCCGTCTGAAATTTTTAGGATACCTGCAAGGCGTTTAACTATTTTTCTTTCTTTTTTTTCGAGAGTGTTATAAATTTCGTGGTCATTTTTATCAGGCAGACCGCCTCTATGATATCTGCAAATACAGCCTATAATTTTTTCTTCATTTTCATTAAATCCTGCTATTCCGTTTTCGATTACCATTTTCATGCTGTGTTTGTTATGACCTTTGGAATCTATATAATAGCCGATATCATGTAATAGTGCAGCTGCTTCCAGAAATTTGCGTTCTTTATTAGACATTTCTCGAATTTTTTCATTGGCTTCATCAAAAATCATCATGGAAATTCTTCGCACTTCAATTGGGTGTGATGAGCTTTTTGAATATTTATTAAGCAGTTCTTGTGCAGATAATTTCATAATTTACATTAATTTTAGCAAAAAAATGGATTGCGTACAATATTTTTGATATTATAAATATGGTTATGGAAAATTTAGATAATATAAAAAACTCAGATTTTGATATCCCATCTGATGTTTTAGATGAAATTCAAAAAAATATTCAAAATATAATTGAAGGATTTGATATTCCAGATGATAATAAGATGGAAGTTATCAAAAAAATTAATTTTATGTACACGCAAACAAAGCAGATGTCTTTTACTGATCCTTTGACAAGATTATTTAATCGAAGACATTTTGAAGCTAATCTTGAAAGAGAATATATGCGTGCAAAACGTTATAAGAGTGATTTAAGTATTGCAATTATAGATATTGATTTTTTCAAAAAGCTGAGAAACACCTGCAAATCTAAAAAGCCTG
>OGDS01001259.1_pt1 | contig 20451 bp, 15 predicted proteins | sample 1570351 | NCBI WGS metagenome assembly OGDS01 (sample SAMEA2581974, study PRJEB24529) | metagenome | biome: Human gut stool | place: China | collected 2011
TAAATACCGTTGGCGGATTATATAAAAACTATCCAACTACGCGCAGAAACACTTGACAATATGCACGGGAGTGTTTGGGATTATTTCGCCGGAAATATGAGAATAATTTTGCGTAAATACGCGAAAAATGTAGTCAAAAAGATGAGAGGATTTGATTGTTGAAATACCGAAAAGGGTGCCGTAAAATTTGACTAAAGGCAGCAGGGAGCCGTCCGGACGGGCGGCCCTGCGCAGAGTCCCTCTTCCGCGGCGTCCAAGCCGGCTGCGGCGGTGCGGAAACAGCAGGGAACAACAAAAAGGAGGAACCCTCAATGGCGAAAACACTGACGGCAGGTAAAGCGGCCGGTGCTCGGACCAAGCAGGACAAACGCGCTTATGCGCAGCTCGGGCACAACACCTGGCGCAAAGCGTTCATGCAGCATTACTGGCTGTACATTCTGATGATCCCGGGCATCCTGTACATGCTCATTTTCAACTACACGCCGATGGCAGGCCTGGTCATGGCGTTCGAGGACTTCAGCCCCTACAATGGCGACACCGCCATCCAGGCGCTGTTCGGCAGCCCCTTCGCCGGACTGAAGTACTTTGAAAAACTCTTCACCGGCCCGGATTTCTGGCGTCTGCTGCGCAACACGCTGGCAATCTCGCTGGCCAACCTGATCTTCGCCTTCCCGGCGCCGATCATCCTCGCACTGCTGCTCAACGAGCTGCGCTGCAAATGGTTCAAGCGCTTTTCCCAGACGCTGGTGTATATCCCGCACTTCGTCTCCATCGTGATTGTGGCGGCGCTGACCTATCAGCTCTTCTCCACCACCGACGGTGTCGCCTATCATATGCTGGTCCAGGTGTTCGGCAAACAGAACGCCCCCGACATCATGTCCGATCCCAAGCTCTTCTCGACGATGATCGTCGGTCAGAACCTCTGGAAAGAGACCGGTTACGGCACGATCATCTACCTCGCGGCCCTCTCCAGCGTCGATACCCATCTGTATAAAGCCGCCAAGATCGACGGCGCCACCAGCTGGCAGACCCTCTGGCGCCTCAAGATCCCCAATGTGATGCCCTCCATCACCATCTGCACCTTCCTGACCCTGACCAACAGCTTTAAGCTGTTCGACCAGAACGTTGCCCTGACCGCAGGCGAACCTGCCAACGCCAGTGAAATGCTGGCCCTGAACATCTACAACACCTTCTATGGCCGCTCCGGTGCTCAGTGGAAGGGCATCGGCCAGGCAAAGGCTGTGGTGTTCTTCCTGATCGTTGTGGTCATCTCTCTGGTGCAGCTCCACTTCACCCGTTCTAAGGAGGTCCAGCAGTAATGATTAAACAGAAAAAGTTGTGGGATAACATTCTCACCGGCATCATGGCCCTGCTTTGCCTGCTGTGGATCTACCCTATCGTCCTGATCCTGCTGAACAGCCTGAAAAAAGAGGGCACCTTTACCACCTCTACCGTGTTCCAGCTGCCCACCAGTGAGACCTTTGCGGGCCTTTCCAACTACGTCTACGGCGTGATCAAAATGGGCTTCCTTTCCAGTTTGGGCTACAGTCTCGTCATTACTGTTTCCAGCGTGGCCCTCATCCTGCTGTGCTGCTCCATGACAGGCTGGTACCTGACCCGGGTGAACAACAAACTCAGCAAGTTTATGAACCTGCTCATCGTGTTCTCGATGGTCGTCCCCTTCCAGATGGTCATGTTCACTCTGTCCAAGACCGCAGATACCCTCAAACTGAACACCCCCTGGAACATCTGCATCATCTACCTGGGCTTTGGTGCCGGTCTGGCCGTGTTCATGTTCACCGGCTTTATGAAGAGCGTTCCCATGGAGATCGAGGAGGCCGCCATGATCGATGGCTGTAACCCCATCCAGATCTTCTTCAAAATCGTGTTCCCCATCCTGAAGCCTACCATGATCTCCACCGCCATTCTGGAAACCATGTGGGTCTGGAACGACTACCTGCTGCCCACTCTGGTGCTGGATATCAAGAAGTACCGCACCATCCCCATGGCGATCCAGTACTTCCGCGGCGGCTATGGCCGTGTGGAGCTGGCCCCCATGATGGCCTGCATCATCATCGCCATCATCCCCATCATCATCCTGTACATGACCTGCCAGAAATACATCATTGAGGGTGTTGTTGCAGGCGCTGTCAAGGGTTAAGGAGGAGTTCGTCATGCGAGCATGCGGCATTCTGATGCCCGTTTTTAGTCTGCCGGGGCCCTTTGGCATCGGCACGCTGGGGAAAGAAGCCTTTTCGTTCGTGGATTTTCTGGCCCGTGCAAAGCAGACCTATTGGCAGATCCTGCCCATTGGCCCCACCGGCTACGGTGACAGCCCCTACCAGAGCTTTTCCGCCTTTGCCGGGAACCCCTACTTTATCGATTTCCGTGTCCTGCACGAGCAGGGCTATCTGACCGCTGATGAGATTCCCGCTGAAGTTCCGGTTGGACCGGTGGACTACGGCGTGCTCTACCAGCAGCGCCCGGTGGTGCTGCAAAAAGCCGCCGATCGTCTGCTGGCTGCAGCCAGCGTGGAGTACAAAGACTTCTGCACGGCACAGAGCTTCTGGCTGGACGATTACGCCCTGTTCATGGCCGTCAAGGCCGAACAGGGACAGGCAGGCCTGTGTGACTGGCCGGATGACCTGCGCACCCGCCAGCCCGCTGCCGTAGCCGCTGCCAGGGAGCGTCTGGCCGGGCAGGTGGATTATTTCAAGGCGGTGCAGTTCTTCTTCTACACCCAGTGGAACGCCCTGAAAGCCTATGCCAACGGCAAGGGAATCCAGCTGGTGGGAGATATCCCCATCTACGTCAGCCCGGATTCCAGCGATCTGTGGACGCGGCCGGAGCTTTTCCAGACCGACGGCCAAACCCACCTGACGCAGGTGGCAGGCTGCCCCCCGGATGCCTTTGCGGCAGACGGTCAGCTCTGGGGCAATCCGCTCTACGACTGGCCCCGCCACAAGGCCGAGGATTTTGCCTGGTGGAAGCGCCGGATGCAGCACGCTACTTCCATTTATGATGTCGTGCGCATCGACCACTTCCGTGGTTTTGAGAGCTACTACGCCATCCCTGCCGGAAACAAGACGGCGGCGGGCGGCCACTGGGAAAAGGGGCCGGATCGTGCTTTCATCAATGCCATCCACGAGACCCTGGGTCAGGGCGGCATCATTGCAGAGGATCTGGGATACCTGACCCCTGAGGTCAAGACCATGCTGGCTGCCAGCGGCTATCCGGGCATGAAGATCATGCAGTTTGCCTTTGACAGCCGGGAACCGGGCAACTATCTTCCCTACACCTACCCTCACAACAGCGTGGTCTACACCGGCACCCATGACAATGTGACCACCGAGGGCTGGCGGCAGTCTGCCAGCCCCGAGGATGTCCACTATGCCTGCCGTTACCTGCGCTGCCTGCCCGAGGATCTGACAGAGGCCATGATCTGCGCCTGCCTTGCCAGTGTTTCGGATATGGCCATCATCCCCATGGCCGACTGGCTGCATCTGGGCGCGGAGGCCCGCATCAACACCCCCAGCACCCAGGGAGCCAACTGGCAGTGGCGGCTGGACACCCCGCTTACCAGTCTGCTGGCCGACCATATTGCCGATCTGACAGCACTGTATGACCGGGCTCCGGCTGTGGCAGACCGCTAAAACGTTCCTTCTTCTTTTCTCCCCATACAAAGACGGCAGGCCCTAGCCCCTCCTTTCCGGAGGAACTGGTGCCCGCCGTCTCTTTTTGCATTATTTTTCAATTTTCACACAACATTTTTTCGCCGCATCCCGCGCAGGACGTTCCATATATTTCCGCGCAGAACCGTTTCTTTTTTACAAAACGGCCACAGTATCTTCACAATTCTTTCGCATTTGGGGTTTCATCGCTCTCTTGTTGTTTTTGGGCAATTATGCTATAATCCAATTAGCTTCATATCCGCCTTTGCGCGGATTTTACGAACGAAAGGAGTTTTCCACCATGGAATTTACCTATCAGAGCACGATGCAGCTGCCCGCGTCCTATGCGGTTCTCTCCGAAGATGAAATGGTCTACACCGTTGGCGGCGCTTTTGAGTTGAATATCAACGCGCAGGATGTCCTGAATTTCACCGTCAATGTCGGTGTCAACCTGGTACGTATGCTGGGTCAGGCTGCCATCAGCAACACCATTGCCGGTATCATTGACATGCGGAACGATGGTCTGACCACGATGGGTGCCATTGAGCATTATTGGGGCCGCCAGACTCCCGTGGGCAAGACCATGACTGTGGTTGCTGCCGGTTTTGCAGGCGTTTATGTCTACTACTGGGCTAGGTCTGCCATTGAGAGCTTCCTGTCCATCTACAACGATATGCGGAATATCTACAACGAGAGCGAAGCCAAAAATCAGGCACAGGCCGCAGGTACAGCAGCTCTGGCCGCCTGAGTAAATCTTTGAAAGGAGCCTTTTTATGGAAAAATTGCGTATGCCTGCATCTTATGCAACGCTTCCGGAAGAAGAGCTGCCGGAGATCTTTGGCGGCGGAGAACTGGGAGATGCATTGGACAGCTTTACGGATAACCTCCACCTGGACGATTTCTTCTTTCAGGGGGGGATCCTCTCCATCTCCATCTCGTTTGTGCCTCTACTCCTGTTCAATGTTGTTGTTTCCGGCTACCGGTTTGTAGAGAACATTTACAAGAACCTGTCCAACTGGTTCGGTTATCACGATGATACCTTCTCTGCCGTTTCTAGTTTCACGGATGAAATGCGCCAGAAACAGCAGCAGCGCGGTATCTGAGTCCTTTTCCCTGTAACACGAAAGAGCTTCACGATTCCGGCTTCTGCCGGAGTGTGAAGCTCTTTTTGTTTGGCCGCTTCCAGATGTTCAAATGACCCGCAGGGCCCCCTGCTCCCGCAGACGGAGCAGATAGCAGCTGCCCGCACCGAACACCTTTTCTATCGCGTCGTGATATTTTGCCGTCAGCATACCGGGTACAAACGCCTGAATGGTCCCTGCAAAGCCGCCTCCCTGCATCCGCCAGGCTCCCCCCTGCCCCTCCAGCAGAGTCTGACTGAGGGCAAGCGCCACCGAGAGCCCCTGATGCCGTACGTCTGTGGAGCAGTAAACGTTCTGGCACAGGGCAAAAGAGGCATGTCCGCTTTCCAGAATCAGCTGCAGAAAGGCATTGAAATCCCCGCTGACCAGGGCATTCCGCTGGGCCAATGCGCGGGCATTCTCCTCAAAATAGTGGACCGCACGCAGAACAGCACGATCCCCGCAAGCCCTGCGCAGGCGTGGCAGAGCCGTCCAGAACTCCTGCTCTTTGACCTGCCCCAACACCTTACCGCCCAGACAAGCCGCCACCGATTCCATTTCATGCCGGATGGCCGCAAATTCACCGGTCAGCTCGCTGTGACTGCCCCGGGTATCGGTCACGCAAAGGGTCATGTCCGCCGGGAGCAGCCCTGCCGTGTGGATCTTTTCTATCCGGGGCTTCTTTGGGTCGGCAAAATCCGCAAAGATGACCCCGCCCACGGCGCTGGTCAGCTGATCCAACAGGCCGCTGGGTTTTCCGAAATATGTATTTTCCGCATACTGGCAGATCTTCGCCAGCTCCGGCGCAGTCAGGCCACAGCCATATTCCCCGTTCAGGATGGCCGCCATCCCCATCTCAAAAGCCGCCGAGCTGGAAAGCCCGCTGCCCCGGAGCACGTCGCTGGCGGTATAGGCATCGAAGCCACCCACCGTCTTTCCCTGTGCCCGGAAACCTTCCGCAATGCCCCGGATCAGACTGGCCGAATGGGTGCTCTCGCCCTGCTGAGGCTCGGCCTCGTTCAGATCAATGACATCCAGCTTGTTGAAGCCCCGGGATTTGACCCGGATAAAACCGTCGTCACTGGGGGATGCCACTGCGACCAGATCCAGCGTCACCGCTGCCGCAAGACCATACCCGTGCTGATGATCGGTGTGGTTACCGCCCAGCTCCGCCCGGCCCGGAGCCGAGTAAACATGCACCTGCCGCCCGGGGCCATAGTACAGCTCAAACTGTTCCAGCGCAGCGGCATACCGCTGCCGCTGGCGGGCCAGCACCGCCGGTTCTGTGCCATAGAGCGTGCAGAGCGCTTCGTCCCACTGCCCCGCAAGGATCTCCCGTCTGAGTTGTGCACTGGTCGCCATGGCCGTTCCTCCTCCATAAACGTTCTCCGCAAAGTCCGTGCATGAAGGGTCCATGCACTTGGGTTAGCCTTATTGTACTTCATTCCGCCCTCTTTTGCAATTTGAATCCGCAAAAAATCCAATTTCAGCGCGAAAAACAAAGTTTCGGATGTACTTTTGTTGAATTTGCGGATACAGTTATGATATACTGGAATCAAGAATGCGGTCAACTGGAGGAAATGATCATGGCAGATGTCTACAAGCAGTCCTTCAAGCAGAATTACACCAATAATATTGAATTATCCATCTTCAACTGTGGTCTGGAACGCTGTGCCCCGGGCCAGACCTGGGGCCCCGGTATCCGGGATCACTACCTGATCCATCTGGTGGTCTCGGGCAAGGGCACCTTTGAAGTGGGCGGCAAGACCTTTGAGGTCGTGCCGGGAGATCTGTTCTTTGCCCGGCCCAGTCAGCTCATCCGCTACTCTGCCGATGAGCAGCAGCCCTGGGAGTACAGTTGGGTCGGCTTCAACGGTGCCTGCGCTCACAAACTGGCGGCACAGCTGCCCTTTACCGACACTGCTCCTGTGCACCATACGCAGGACCCGGAGGGAATGCGGGCAGCTCTGACCAACATCTATTCTTCCCGTGGGTTAGAGCCTCAGGATGAGGCTGCCATGGTGGGGTACCTCTACCTGTTCATCTCTGCCCTGATGAAGGAGACCAGTGAGACGCGCCCCCACAACGCTTCCTCCTCCAATCAATATGTACTGAATGCCATCAAATACATCCAGTTCAACTATTCGCACGACATCTCCATCGACGATGTCGCTAAGAGCGTGGGCGTTTCCCGCAGTCATCTGTACCGGGTGTTTATGCTCAATGTGGGCAAGAGCCCCATCGATTATCTGACCGAATACCGCATCAACGAAGCCTGCAAGCTACTGAGGGCCGGCAACCTTTCCATTGCAGAGGTTGCCATCTCGGTGGGCTTCTTTGACCAGTTCTATTTTTCCCGGGTCTTCAAGCGGGCCAAGGGGATGCCGCCCAGCAAATACATTGCCGCCCAGAGTGAAAATGCAGATGCCCCCGCTTCGGAAGAAGCCTGACCCAATCCCATTCCAAAGGAGAATTTCCATGCCCTTACAAAAAAATCAGGTGCTGACCCTGACCATTGAGCGCCTGTCCAACGATGGCAGCGGCGTTGCTCACAGCCCGGACGGTGAGGCTGTGTTCATACCCGGCACCGCCCCCGGTGACGTTGCCGCCATCCGCATCGTCAAAGATTGCGGCCGCTACGCTTTCGGTATTCTGGATGCCATTCAGACTCCCTCGCCTGACCGTATCCCGGTAGATTGTGCAGTGGCCGCCCCCTGCGGTGGCTGCAGCCTGCGGCATCTGGATTATGCAGCTGAACTGCGCGCCAAGGGCGAAAGCGTTACCGATGCTTTCCGCCGCATTGGCGGGCTGGATGTACCCGTGCTGCCGCCCCTCCCCTCCCCCGAGATCGACCGCTACCGCAATAAGGTTCAATTCCCGGTGGGCTGTGATAAGAATGGCAAGCCCTGCATCGGTTTCTACGCCGGACGCACCCACCGCATTGTACCCTGCCCCGACTGCAAGCTGCAGCCGGATGTGCTGAACGAGATCGGCAATACCCTCTGCGATTTCTTTTCCGCCCACAACATCCAGCCCTACGATGAGCAGACGGGCAAGGGGCTGGTTCGTCATGTGTTTCTGCGCCGGGGTGTCCACAGCGGCCAGATCATGGTCTGTCTGGTCTGCACCCGGGCAAAGCTGCCCCACGCAGAGGAGCTTTGCCGCGCACTGACTGCGCAGTTTGCCGATATCGCTACCATCCTGATCAATGTCAACGCCAGAAACACCAATGTGATCCTGGGCAGCGAGACCCACACCCTGTACGGCCCCGGGTTCATCGAGGATACTCTCTGCGGCGTTCCGGTGCAGCTGGGTCCCTTGTCGTTCTATCAGGTCAATACCCTGGCCGCTGAGCGGCTCTATGGCATTGCCGCAGAATATGCTCAATTGACCCCGGATGACCTGCTGCTGGATCTCTACTGCGGCATGGGCACCATTGGCCTGTCCATGGCAGACCATTGCCGGGAGCTCATCGGCGTGGAGATCGTGCCTGAGGCCATCGAAAGCGCCAAGGCCAATGCTGTCCGCATGGGTGATGCCATAGCCGCAAAGAGTCGCTTCTTCTGCGCCGATGCTGGTAAGGCCGCCTCTCAGCTTGCCGCCGAAGGCCTGCACCCGGATGTTGTGATGCTCGACCCGCCCCGCAAAGGCTGTGACGAAGCAACCCTTTCCGCTGTCGTCACCATGTCCCCCCGCCGGGTGGTCTATGTCAGCTGCAACCCCTCCACCGCCGCCCGGGATGCCAAGTGGCTGGAAGAGCATGGGTATCGGGCAGAAAAGGTGCAGCCGGTGGACCTTTTCCCGAGGACGAAACATTGCGAAGCGGTCCTCCTTTTGACCAAACTCAATGTCGAGCGACACATCGAAGTGGACGTTAACATAGAGGAACTGGATGTGACTGCTGCGGAGAGCAAGGCGACTTACGATCAGATTCGGGATTATGTGTGGGAGCACTATCAACTCAAGGTTTCTAATCTCTATATCGCACAGGTGAAGCAGAAGTATGGCATCATCGAGCGAGAGAATTACCATAAAGCGAAAAATGAAAATGCGAAGCAGCCCAAGTGTCCGAAGGAAAAAGAGGATGCGATTGTGGAAGCATTAAAGCATTTTCAGATGATTTGATAAGTTAAAGCAACCTGCTGATGCTAAACAGGAGGCATCGAATGTCAAAATTAAACATTGATCAAAAAAGCGTGCGGGCACTTTTCAGTGAGAAGAAGGCTGATTTCCTCATTCCAGATTATCAAAGGCCTTACGCCTGGGGAGAAAAGGAATGCCAGACTCTTTGGGATGACTTGTTCTTATTTGCATTTCCTGACAATGACTGCGACAAATTCAACAGTGACAGCGATGAGTATTTTCTCGGCCCCATCGTCACATTTAAAAATGATGACGGTAAAATGGAGATTATTGACGGACAACAGCGCCTTACGACATTGATGCTGTTACTTCGAGCTTTCTATGAAAAATATGGAAGCATGAAGAACGATAAAGCCGTAAAGACCAGCAAGTTCATTGAGCAGTGCATCTGGAAAACCGATGAGTTTGGTGACCCGGACAAGTCAGCATTGAAAATCGACTCAGAAGTCGCCACCGACAAGGAAAAGGGCGAATTTCTGAATATCCTGAAATCAGGAACCGTGTCTGATTGCGAAAAGAGCAGCTACGCCAATAACTATCGCTTTTTTCAGCAAAAGATCGTAGACTTTCTGAATACTTACCCAGACTGGTTTTCCTTCTTTCCGATTCGGATCATGAACAACTGTATTTTGCTCCCGATCGAAGCAGAATCTCAGGACACCGCTTTGCGAATCTTCTCGACATTGAACGACCGCGGAAAGCCACTGTCTGATGCAGATATCTTCAAGGCGCAATTTTACAAGTATTACTCTGCCAAAGGCGAGCGGGATGTCTTTATCCAAAAGTGGAAGGACCTCGAGGTGCTGTGTGATTCTATTTTCCATCCTATTACTGGCACTCCGATGGATGAGCTTTTCACACGGTATATGTACTATGAACGTGCAAAGCAAGGCATCAAATCCTCGACAACGGAGGCACTGCGCAAATTCTATGAGCGGAATGCTTACAGCTTGCTAAAAAATGACCAGACTTTTGAAAATCTGATCGATCTTGCAAATTTCTGGAATGATGTGCAGAATCAAAATGTTGAGCGCTTCTCTGACCGAATTCTTCGCAGGCTCTTTGTTCTGAACTACGCTCCCAACGGTATGTGGACTTATTTTGTTTCGGTCTATTACATGGCCAATCGGGATTCCGATGGTCTGCTGAACGACGATCGTTTCTATAGCTTTCTTAACAAAATCACCGCATTCATCTGGGCATATGCCGTTACAAATCCGGGCGTAAATGCACTGCGCACTCCCATTTTTGCAGAAATGATCAACATTGTAACCGGGCAACCTGTTCGGTTTTCTGACTATTTGTTTGATACGCAGAAATTGCAGAACGCTTTTGACAACTATACCTTCAGCAACAACCGCGCGATCACAAAGGCCATGCTGACATGGTGGGCATTCCAGAACTCCTCCCAGGAGCTCTTGTCCCTTGAAAGTGTACTTGAGATTGAGCACATCTACGCACGCAATCGCCAGGAAAAGGAGCACTCGCTTTCCAATCCGAGAAATGTTGAAAGCCTTGGCAACAAGGTGTTGTTGGAAAAGCGCATCAATATCCGCGCTTCTGATTATCGCTTCAGCGATAAGGTCAAGTACTATACCGGTTTTGAAAACAACCGGAAGCAGAAAAAAGAGGGTACAAAAATCAAGGAGCTTACTGACCTTGCTGCGAATGCCACAGATTTTACCGAATCTGATATTGTAGAGAGAAACGCCAAAATCATCCTCAACTTTATCACCTTCATGCACAACAACGATCTTCTATGTGAAGATTAAATCCTTCTATGATCGATGCCCGTCTGGTTTTCAGGCGGGCATTTTCTTTTGCCGGAATATGGTGTTTCCACTTTTATCGTGGTACAATAGACGCAAGAATCATTTTTCAGGAAAAGCATCCTGCTATCCGATTTATAGGACACCCATTGTTGTAAAATCAGGATGTCCACCTATCACAAAAAACAAGGAGCAACGTATGCCAAACGATAAGATCACCGCCGTAGGTGCCAATATTGCCGAAAAAGCCGCCATGATCTGGAACGTAGCTGATATGCTGCGCGGACCGTTCAAGCCCCACGAGTACGGTCTGGTCATTCTGCCCATGACCGTGGTAAAGCGGTTCCATGACTGCCTGCTGCCCACCCATCAGGCAGTGCTGGACACCTACGAAAAGGTGAAAAAGCTACAGGTCATCGACGGCTTTTTGCAGAAAGCCTCCGGCTACCAGTTCTATAACACCAGCCGTTTCACCTTCGAGACTTTGCTGGCAGACCCGGACAACATTGAGTCCAACTTCCGGGATTACCTGTCCGGCTTCTCCGCCAACGCACAGGACGTGCTGGCAAAGTTCGACTTTGACAACATCATCAAGCGGATGGTGGAGAGCAACACCCTCTACCTCGTTATCAAGGAGTTCGGCTCCGAAAAGGGTTATCTTGGCCCGGACAAGATCAGCGCCGTAGACTGCGGTTACATCTTCGAGGATCTGGTGCGGCGGTTCTCTGAAAGCTTTGGCGAGGAGGCAGGAGCCCACTTCACCAGCCGGGATATCATCTATCTGATGACCGACCTGCTGCTGTCCGAAGCCGACCTGGACACCAGCAGCATGACCGTTTACGATATGGCCATGGGCACCAGCCAGATGCTGAGCTGCATGGAGGAGCGCATCCACGAGCTGAACAGCGACATTGAGGTGACCTGCTTCGGGCAGGAGTTCAATCCCTCCACCTTTGCCATCGCCAAGGCGGACATGATGATCCGCGGCGGCGACCCTAACAATATGCGGTTCGGTGATACTTTGTCGGAGGATCAGTTCCCCGGGTTCACCTTCCAGTACATCATCTCCAACCCTCCCTTCGGCATCGACTGGAAGCGGGAGCAGAAGGCAGTGGAAGCCGAGGCCGCCCGGGGCGAGATGGGGCGTTTTGCCCCCGGTCTGCCCAAGATCAGCGATGGTCAGCAGCTTTTTGTGCTGAACGGCCTTGCCAAGCTGGCAAACAAGGGCAAGATGGCCATTATCCAGAACGGATCTCCCCTGTTCAGCGGCGATGCTGGCAGCGGGCCCAGCAACATCCGGCAGTATATTCTGGAAAACGACTGGCTGGACTGCATCATCCAGCTTTCCACCGATATGTTCATGAACACCGGCATCTCCACCTACATCTGGGTGCTCAGCAAGGATAAGCCCGCCCACCGTGCGGGCAAGGTGCAGCTTATTGACGCCAGCCACTGCTTTGAGCCACGCCGTAAGAGCATCGGCACCAAGCGCAACGACATTACCGATGCCTGCCGGGAACTGATCGTCACCGCCTACGGCGAGTTTGCCAACGGCAAGGTGTACGGCGACAAAAACGGCATCTACTGCGAGAGCAAGGTGTTCGAGAGCGTGGAGTTCGGCTATAACAAAATCGTGGTGGAGCGTCCCCAGCGGGACGAGGCAGGCAACATCCTCCTGAAGCGTGGCAAGCCTGTGCCGGACACCAGCCTGCGGGACACCGAAAACGTGCCGCTGGTGCAAGATATTGACGCCTACTTTGCCCGCGAAGTTCTGCCCTACGCCCCCGACGCATGGATCGACCACAGCAAGACTAAGGTGGGCTACGAGATCCCCATGACCCGCTATTTCTACGAGTATCAGGCACCGGAAGCCGTGGAGGATATCGTGGCGCGCATTACCGCACTGGAACAGGATATCTCCGCCGGGCTGGCAGAGCTGTTCCATAAGGAGGGCTGACCATGGCACGGAAAATGAAAGACAGCGGCATTGAATGGATTGGGGAGATTCCGGAGGGGTGGAGAACCATAAACCCAAAAGCTCTCTTCACTCAGCGTAAAGACAAGGCACAGAAAGGCGAGCGCCAGCTTACCTCTAGCCAACAATATGGCATTCTTTATCAGGATGACTATATGGAGCTGACTGGCTCTAAAGTTGTTACTGTTGAAAAAGATTTTGATATTCTCAAACACGTCGAAGCTGGTGATTTTGTAATCAGTATGCGTAGTTTTCAAGGCGGATTGGAATACAGCACAAAATCCGGTGCTATTAGCTCCGCATACGTTATGCTTGTTCCGAATCTTGAATTGGTTTACCCACGCTTTTATAGATGGCTTTTGAAGTCCTCAGTTTATATTGACGCCCTACAACGAACCACAAATATGGTTCGTGATGGTCAGGCAATGCGTTATTCTAACTTTGCACAAGTCCGGCTTTTCACTCTTCCTCTTGATGAGCAAAAATCAAGAGCTGATTTTCTAGATTTAGAATGCTCAAGTATTGATAAAATACTTTTCAAAACCCGTTCCAGCATTGAGGAATACAAAAAGCTCAAGCAGACAGTTATTACGCAGGCTGTTACAAAAGGCGTGCGTGGTGAGCGGGAGATGAAGGATAGCGGGGTTGAATGGATTGGGGAGATTCCGAAAGAATTCAATCCCGTTCAGCTGAAATTTTTCTGCAAGCTAATTACAGATGGCACTCATTTTTCTCCTACAACTGTCGAAAACGGTTGGCCTTATATCACAGCCGGAGACGTTCATGGCATTGGTCTTGACTATAATTCTGCCAAACGTATTTCGGAAGAGGATTTTCAGTTATTAGTCGCACAGGGTTGCCAGCCTTTAAAAGGTGATGTATTGCTTGTCAAGGACGGTGCAACAACTGGTCGTGTTGGGTTTGTTGATAGTGACACTCCATGTGTTATTCTGTCTTCTGTCGCAATGCTTCGTCCTGCTGACAATGCCGATGGACACTATCTTATGTATTTACTGGCATCTGATTTTTTGCAAAAGCAAATCCTTGTTTCAATGGCAGGTTCTGCTATGCCACGTACAACACTAACAAAACTCACAAAATATATTGGTCTGCTTCCTCCTCTCCATGAACAAAAAGAAATTGCAAACTACCTTGACGCCAAGTGCGCCGAAATTGACAAGCTGATTGCAAAGAAGGAGCAGCTGGTAAAAGAGCTGGAAAGCTACAAGAAAAGTTTGATTTATGAGGTTGTAACCGGGAAGAGGGAGGTGTAAAATATGGATAACAATTCTCCAATTCATCCAGAAAATAAGCAAACCCCGTTAAGCGAAGATTTTTATGACATAGCAAAGGGCATGATTTCTGCTATTACAGCTTTTCGTAAAACATTGGTTGAATGGACGCCAACAATCCAGAACGCTCTTTCCAGTATATCGAAAGTAGCATCCGTACTACTTGAATCAATCCAACAAATCAGCTTTCTTCTTACACACAAGAAGAACTTGATGAATTAAAATCGCGTTATATATCTTGGGGTACTTACGGCTGGACACCTCATCCCTTAAGTTTAAATGATGAATTTCAAATTTTTCCTGATAGTATGCAGCAAGCCGACAGTCTTATGCTGCCCTTACTCACTGAAGAAGCTATATCGGAACTATACAAAGCCATTTTAGATTATTCTGATGCTGTACCACAAGATTTTAAAGAAGCATTTTACGAATATTCCTCTGCAAAATATCGAATTTGCGCGCTTATTCTTTTCTCTTTAATTGAACGCACTTTAATCATGACGCAATCATTAGACGCTACCATGCGTGAAAACCGAAAAGTTTCTTGTGGAGGCATAAAAAACTTTGGCAAGCAAATCAGCAACACCCGCACAGAAAATATGTTCATATATGCGTGGATTTTAGAAGAAAACGTCATAGCTTGTTTGCAAGCCATGTATCAGAACAGTGCTAACTTTAAAGTGGAACCGCCTTTGATAAATCGTCATTTTATTGAACACGGAATGAGCAATCGCGAAACAACAAAAGTTGAATGTCTCAAGCTATTTTTGCTCTATCACAATGTACTTTTCCTTTCTCAATGGATAGAATCTCAGCCACCATATTTACATTGATTTCCAAAAACCCTAAACATCTCTACATGCCTTCATTTAAAAATTTTAGAGTAGTTACACAAGTGGGTCAACTTATAAAATTATAATAAGAATTGCAGGAGAAACAATTTTGAAATATTACGGCATCAAATCAAAATCAACCTATGAGAAAATAAGTTTTTCTATCGAAAAATCAAAATATTTTTTCTATCGAAACCAACCGTTCAGCAAAAAGCTAAGAAGAAAAAGTCAATTTGACTATGATTTATATTTCAACTCAAAACATTTTTATATTCATGATTGTTCTATTCCGGCTTCCAAATATTGTACTCCATTTTGTCTAATTTGTTCTGATCTCATTTCTATCGAGAACATAGAATCAGTTAAATCGGGTTTAAAGCGCCTAATCTTGCACCACTTGAGCAACGACTATCTAACTGGTTCTATCGATGATGAAATCAACAAATTAGATTCTCTTGCTCGCAAAACACCCCCTTCTTTTTCTAGTATTAAAATCGGACGCTATTCGTTCGCTTCCACTGAAACTTTGCATCAAAAAATTTCTTATTTCACCGTATATTTCAAAAGCGTAAGTTCAAAATTTATTTCTGTAGAATTTCACATTTTCTTTTCAAATAATTTCAAAGAAGAATTGTCTTCTTTCACGTCAAAAAACTATACACCTTCTCATGCTTTTATTCACAAAACCGTGTCATCTTTTTCAAAAGATGTTGGTGCAAAAGAATCATCAAACATTCTTTATTATCCAAATGAAATCCTTAAAAGTGATTACCTCTATGAGAAATTTTGTTTTATAAAATGGGATTTTTTTAATTTCATTCAGAAGTACTTTATAACTTTCTTTCACATTTCTAATATTATTCCCCCTTCCGTAATTCTCTATGGCACAAACATAGGTTATAATGAGCCCTATCATCGAGATTTTTGGCGTTCTGTAGGAATCGAGGCCCAATACGGCGAAACATTTCTTCATCGTGGTGATCCTTACAAATATGGTCGATTGTTTTTTCGAACCTCTTTAAGCGATCGATATGCTCCAGATGATTCTTCCAGTTTAATTTATATTATAAATACCGAGAAAAAGAAGCCTTCCTATGGTTTTCAGGATTTTGAAGATCAAATAGATTTGGAGTTTTCAGATATCACAACCAATTTATTTTTATTGTCTTTTTTATCCATTATCAATCAGTCCGCTTTAAAGCAATTATCAATTTATCGTCAGCGGCTCACAAAAATTAAATTAAAAAGGCGTTCTCTCAAAAAGTTATTGCTTTTACGATATGAATTTGAAAAAACAATCACTCCATTTGAATCTTTTTTATCTGATCACATTCAATGGAATTTAGTGCAAGATGATTTTCAGAAACTTTTTCCCAAGAAAATTTACTCATTCCGTCAAGCTCATTATTCTTTGTCTGTTCTTTCCATTTTTCAAAAAGATGCTATTCTAGATCAAATTTCCATCATAAAAGGTGAATTCGATCAAAAGACTCAAATCCTTCAGCATCTAGCGGACTATAAAAACGAATCTAAGAACAACAGATTCTCATGGTTTAGCACAATTGCCTCCATTATAACTCTTTACTTTTTAATTTACCCTGAAAACACAAAACCTGTTGCATCTTTTTTAAGTTTCCTCGTCAAATCACTTACAACTTTTCTCCAGATGTTCCAATCAACGGTATAATAATTATAAAGAGGTCTCAATCATGCCAATCATCACCACCGAAAAGCAGTTTGAATCGGACATTGCGGCGGCACTGCTCTCCCCTGCCGGGGGCTACACCCGCAATGGGGATTGCTACGACCCCAAGTTGGGGCTGTTTGTGGATACCCTGATCCGCTTTGTGCAAAAGACCCAGCCCAACGAGTGGGCATTTTTTGAAAAGCAGAACCCGGTAAACCCGGTGCGGAAGTTCTGCACGGCCTTTAACAATGCCTGCGATGCGGATGGGCTGCTTTCGGTGCTGCGGTATGGATTCAAGCACCGGGGACGGCGGTTCCGGGTGTGCTATTTCCAGCCGGAGTCCGCGCTGAACCAGAAGGACGCCCAGCGCTACGCCCAAAACGAGATCACCTGCAACCGGCAGTGGTTCTACTCCGACACCACCCACAACTCGGTGGATATGGTGCTGGCGGTAAACGGCATCCCGGTGTTCGCCTTTGAGCTGAAGAACCAGTTCACCGGGCAGACCGTGGAGAACGCCAAGCAACAGTGGATGCACGACCGGGACCCCCGGGAGGTGTGTTTCCAGTTCAACAAGCGCATTCTGGGCTACTTTTGCGTAGACCTGACCGAGGTGTGGATGGCCACCCGGCTGGCAGGCAAGGACACCCGCTTTCTTCCCTTCAATCAGGGCTCTAACGGTGCCGGGCGGGACGGCGGTGCAGGCAACCCGCCCAACCCCAACGGCTACCTTACCGCCTACCTCTGGGAAGAAGTGTTCCAGAAGGACAGCATGATGGACATCCTGCAAAAGTTCATGAGTCTACAGGACGGCAAGACCCTGATCTTTCCCCGGTATCATCAGCTGGACGTGGTGCGCAAACTGGTGGCAGATGTACGGCAGAAGGGTGCCGGGCAGCACTATCTCATCCAGCACAGCGCCGGGTCGGGCAAATCCAATTCCATTGCATGGACGGCGTACCGGCTGGCTTCCCTGTTCAACACCGAGAACAAGCCGGTGTTTGCCAGTGTCATCGTAGTTACTGACCGCACCGTGCTGGACGCACAGCTGCAGGAGACCATCTCCGGCTTCGACCATACGCTGGGTGCGGTGGAAGCCATCGGCGAGGACAAAAACTCCGGTGATCTGCGGGATGCCATCAACAACGGCGCACGCATCATCATCACCACGCTGCAAAAGTTCCCGGTCATCTATACTGAGGTAAACAAGACCGCCGGGAAGAACTATGCCGTTATCATCGATGAAGCGCACTCCTCCCAGACCGGCACCTCTGCCTTAAAGCTGAAAGCCGCCCTTGCCGACACCGAGGACGCGCTGCGGGAATATGCCGAGCTGGAGGGCAAAGCGGAGGACGAGATCGACCCGGAGGATGCGCTGGTGAAGGAACTGACCTCCCACGGGCGGCACAAGAACCTGTCCTTCTTTGCCTTTACCGCCACCCCAAAAGCCGCCACGCTGGAACTGTTCGGCACCGAGTACCCGGATGGCAGCCACCACCCCTTCCACATTTACAGTATGCGGCAGGCCATTGAGGAAGGGTTCATTCTGGATGTACTGCAAAATTACATGACCTATTCCACCTGCTTCAAGATCGCCAAGACCATCCCGGACAACCCCGACCTGCCCGCCAGCCGGGCGGCGAAGCTGATCCGCAAGTACGAAGAGCTGCACCCCTACAACATCAGCCAGAAGGCAAAGATCATTGTAGAGACCTTCCGGGAGACCACCAGCCACAAGATCGGCGGGCGAGGCAAGATGATGGTAGTCACCTCCTCCCGATTGGCGGCGGTGCGGTACTTTCACGAGGTCAAGCGCTATATTGCGGAGCAGGGCTATGACGATGTGCAGATCTTAGCGGCATTTTCCGGTGCCGTACTGGACGGCGGCGTGGAGTACACGGAGCAGTCCCTGAACGTCCGCGCCGACGGCAGCCACATTGCAGAGAGCCAGACCAAAAAGGAGTTCCACAACAACTTCAATGTGCTCATCGTGGCAGAAAAATACCAGACCGGTTTTGACGAACCGCTGCTTCACACCATGATCGTGGACAAAAAGCTGAAGGGCGTCAAGGCGGTGCAGACCCTCTCCCGCCTGAACCGCACCTGCCCCGGCAAAACCGACACCTTTGTGCTGGATTTTGTGAACAAGGCAGAGGACATCCGGGAGGCATTCCAGCCCTTTTATCAGGAGACTTTTCTGGAGCAGGAGGTCAACACCGACCTTATTTACAAGACTCAGAAGGAGCTGCGGAGCTTTGCCGTCTATTCCGATGCAGACGTGGAAGCCTTTGCCAAGGAGTATTTCCGCAGCACCAAGCAGAATAAAAACGCCGTGGGCCGCATGAGCAGCATCCTGAAGCCCGTGGCGGACCGCTACAATCAGAAAACGCAGGCCGAGCGATATCAGTTCCGCCGTCTGCTGCGCAGCCTTGTCAAGTGGTACGGCTACGTTTCACAGGTGGCACGGATGTTCGATGAAGAGCTGCACAAGGAGAACGTATTCTGCGCTTACCTGCTCAAGCTGCTGCCGCCGGACGAGGTCTCTCCGCTGGACTTGGAGGGCAAATTGCAGCTGGAGTATTACAAGCTGCAAAAGACCTTTGCCGGTGCTATTGAGCTGGAACACGCAAAGGGCGTCTACGAGCCGGTCACCCAGAAGGGTGCTCTCGGCCACGACCCCAAGGAGCCGCTGGACGAAATCATTCTGAAGATCAACGAGAAGTTCAAGGGCGAGTTCACCAATGCCGACCGGGTGCTGCTTACTGCCCTGCACGACCGTCTGCTGGCTGACCCGAAGCTGGCAAAGCTGGCGCGAAGCTCCGACCCGCAGATCTTTACCGAGAGCATCTTCCCCAAGGCTTTTGATACTGCCGCACAGGACAGCTATCTTGAAGCGCAGGACACCTTCTCTTCCCTGTTTGAGGACACCAGCAAGTATAAGGCTATTATGTCGGCATTGGCAGAGTGGTTGTATGGGGAATTCCGCAAGAAGTAAAACAGTTTTCCCTTTTTATTTGCTTAAAACAGCCTGCATCCACCGGATGCAGTTCAGGGGTTTGGGTGTTCCCCAACAAGCGTTTTGCAACGCAAATGGTGTTTGTATAGACAGACACATTGCTTGCAGATGCAGACGTTGTATATACGTCTGCCCTGCTTGCGAGCGCTATGAAGCCTCTCAACGCGACTTCCAAATTTGAAAATTATTTTGCAATCAGGACCGTCCGTTTTCAAGTTCAACTTGAAGCGGGCGGTTATTTTTCTGCACAAAAATTTTCGAGTTTGCAACCGCAGCAAGCAGGGCGAGTTGGTGCCAACTCACAAGTTTTGAATCAGATTTTTCAAATCTGACTTCAAAAACGATTGTTGGGCTTCGCCCAAACCCGATATTCAGCACAAAATTGCGCCGGCTGCACGTTTCCGCTGATACAGAATAAGCAAATTTTCTTGGAGAAAAAATTGTTTCAGAAGAATCAGCGTTGATTCATCCAATATTGCATCAAACCGGAACTATTACTTCCGGTTTTGAAAGTAAAAAGCGGAACTAATAGGTCCTAAAAAATCGAGTGACTTTATGGTATGCTCTATCCAGAACATTTTCCAAGAAGCGGAAGCATTCCTTCCGGTTTTTCCTTGGGTTTCTCCTAAAATACACTGAAAACCGGAAGGAATGCTTCCTAAAAATTTCTGTTTCATTGTGATATGCTTTCTACAGCTCCTCATCGAACCTTGAAAACCGCATGACCGTCTGCATGGGATACCCGGCGATGACCAGAAGGAGAGCCGGAAAACGCCGCCGAGAGGGGGCAGGAAGTCCATGCAGAGAGAACGGCATCCAAAATTTGAAATTACGTTGATACGCAAAACCAGAACCAATAGTTCCGATTTTTGCCTTGAAATTCACTTCGTATTTTTTAAAAACCGGAACTACCAGTTCCTAAAAATAAAATTTACGATGTGATA
>OGDS01001270.1_pt1 | contig 20249 bp, 19 predicted proteins | sample 1570351 | NCBI WGS metagenome assembly OGDS01 (sample SAMEA2581974, study PRJEB24529) | metagenome | biome: Human gut stool | place: China | collected 2011
AGGAAGCAAATGAAGTTGGGTATGAAACCGGTATGAGATTCACAAAAGGGAAACACGCTTTTATCGTGGCAACCCATGTAGACCGGGCTCATATTCATAATCATATCATTTTCAATTCCACCAATCTGGACTGTGACCGGAAGTTTTGTGACTTCTGGTTTTCGGGAATTGCTTTGCAGAGACTCAGCGACATTATCTGTCTGGAGCATGGACTTTTCATCATTCCGAAGGTAAAACCGAGTGAGAGACAGCGGAGAACTAAGTACCCGGAGCGGACCAGTATGAGAGATGTCATCCGGGAAGATATTCTGAAATGCCTGGAACAGAAGCTGGCAGATTTTGAAGAACTTCTGAAATTATTACAGCAGGAAGGGTATGAGATTAAACGTGGAAAACATACTGCAATATGTGGGAAAGAGCAGAAGCGTTTTATCAGATTCCGCTCTCTAGGAGAAGATTATACAGAAGAAAATCTGAAAAAAATAATTGCCGGAGAGAAAGAATTACCATAGAAGAATGAGAAAGCATCTGATCAGAAAGTTGTGAAATCAGAAAAACGGAAGTTTGACCTGGTGGTGGATATTCAGGAGAAGATGGCTCAGGGAAAGAATGGTGGTTATGTTCGCTGGGCGAAAAAATATAATGTAAAACAATTTGCCGAGTCAATTCTGTTTTTGCAGCAGCACGATATTCACAATAAGGAAACTTTGGATGCTTTGGTGGATGGAAGTTCGGCCAGATATCATGAACTTATGAAAATCATCAAAGATGCTGAGGAAAAGATGGCGCAGAACAAGGTTCTTAAAACTCGTATTATCAATTATGCAAAAACCAGAGATACATACATAGCGTATCGTAAATCCGGTTACAGCAAAAAATTCTATGAGGCTCATCGTGATGAAATCATTCTTCACAAGGCAGCAAAGGAAGCATTTTCAAAACTTCCGGACGGGAAAATTCCGAAGGTAAGAGATCTGAATGAAGAATTTGCTCGACTGCTTTCCGAGAAAAAAGCAGCTTACAGCGAGTACAAAAAAATAAAAAAAGAGATGCGGGATTATCAGATTGCGAAGCAAAATGTGGAATCCTTCTATGCTGCACAGCAGACATGGAATCAGGAGGAAGTCCTGAAAAAGAAGCGACAGCAGCAGAGATAAACTTACGGGCAATCATCAAAATAAAAATTGGTGGTTGCCCGCTTTTTTTGCAATTCCGGCAAAGCAGGAATGTATCAGCACTCACAAAGTGAGGGCGCAGCTTGGCATCGAAGATGACATTCAAAGGGGATTGGGGATGTGCCTCCAACAAGCAAAATGCGCTGCGCGTACACAGGGGCACTGCTTGCTGATTTGTGAAACTTAACTATCGGAGAAGAAAAAGAAAGGATTTTAGGAACTTATGAATAAAGTAATATTAGTTGGAAGAATAACAAAGGATGCAGAAATCCAGAGGGAAAACAGTACGTTTTGCAGATTCAATTTAGGATTTTGAGATTGTGGCGGGACTATGACTTTTTAGAAAGTTGTGGTCCCAGCTTTTTTGTTTGGTTAGTTTGCAATAATTTAACGAAATAATATTATAAATATTAGGCAAATTAAACTGTAATCTGATTGATTATGTGCCGACTTTGGATTAAAATATTTTATGATGGAAAATCTAAATTTTTTGACTTAAGAGGATATAAAAATGGGCTATTTATCAATAACACAAATATCAGAAAAATGGGGAATTAAACAACGTAGAATACGTACTCTTTGTGCAGAAGGAAGAATACTTGGTGCATATAAAGTTGGTGCGTATTGGTTGATTCCTGATAATGCGAAAAAACCGAAGGATGAAAGAATTAAATCTGGAAAATATGTCAAAATCACAGAAATGGAGAAGGAAGATGCCAGAGATTAACGTAGAAATTGGAAAATATACTTTAGAGTCATTAACAACAGGAATGTACTCAGATCCTAAGATTATATATAGAGAATATATTCAAAATAGTGTTGATTCCTTGGAAGAAGCTGTTCGTCAAGAAATAATAGAAGAACAGAGTATGCGTATCGATATTTTGGTTGATAATGAAAATTCAAAAATAACAATACGTGATAATGGTATGGGTATTAGTGTTGATAAGGCCGTTGGAACACTTCTGAATATTGGTAATTCATCTAAACGACAAAGTAATAATCGAGGATTTCGAGGAATAGGTCGTTTGGGAGGTATGAGCTATTGTAATATCTTGCGATTTACAACCTCAACTTTAGGCGAAAAGAAAAAAACTGTGGTGGAGTTTGATTGCAAGCACTTAAGAAAACTGCTAGTTCCAGGAGAATACGAAAATTACAACCTAAATAAGGTTTTAGAAGAAATAACTACGACTTTTGCTGAAGATGAGAATGAAGCAAAGCATTATTTCATGGTCGAGTTAGAGGAAGTAAGTGATTTTTCGGATTTATTGGATATAGAGAAGATTAAGGAATATATTTGTCAAGTTGCACCAGTTACGTATAGTAAAAGAAATTTTGTATACACATTGGAAATATATAGATATGTGCATGATAATAACTTTAAGATTGATGAATTTCCAATCTTTGTTGGTGAAGACTACGAGTCTTTAGAACCTGTCTACAAACCTAATAGACATAGATTTCATTCAGATAGAAATAAAAGAAAAGAAGATGAAATCAATGAGGTAAAATTTTTTAGGGTAGATGTTGATGATGAAGTCTATGCTCTTGGATGGTATGCAGATTGCAGCTGGCTTGGATCTATTTCTGAAAATAATATTTCGGGACTTAGAGTTAGAAAAGGAAATATTTTAATTGGAGATTCTAAAACATTAAATTCGATTTTTAGAGAAGGAAGATTTAATGGATGGGTTCAGGGAGAATTATATATTGTAACTGATAAATTAATTCCTAATGCAAGAAGAGATGATTTTGAACAGAATGAAGCATATTTCAAATTAGTAGAAAATTTGAGTAATACTGTAGGTGTTGAAATTTCGAGAATTATCAGAGAAGCTTCTGGCAAAAGGAATGATACATCTGCAAAGCTTATTAAAGAAGTTGAGAAAATAGTATCTAATGCTCAAAACGAATTAACAGATGGATTTAATTCATCTGTGGACAAAGATAAAGTGATTGAGAATTTGACAAACGGTCTTCAGAAATTATCTGGTACAAAAGTAAGGGAAGATTTAGTTCAGAAAAAAGACGAGATCCTAAAATTAACAGAAGACACTATTGAAGAAGTAAGTGTGAGTAAGAATTACAAAATAAATAAGATAAATTCTGGGGTTGATCGTAAAAGCAAAAAGATTCTTGCAGTTATAAGCGATATTCTTTCGGAAAAGTTATCAAAATTTTTGGTCGATGAAATAATAGATGAAATTGTAGATGCATTAAATAAGGGGTGATTAAGAAGTGGAAGTCTTGCCTAGCGAATATCAGCAGTTAGATTTACAGCGATTTGAAAAAATGTTTGTTAGATATGCTGAATCATGTGGAAAATATGGATATGTCTTCTTGAATACCAACGCTGCCATGATACAAGGGGAAAAGCAACATATGGTTATAACTGAAGATGGTGTAACTTTACTTAAGTTTTTTGATTCGTTCGAAAATCCAGATATGTTTTCTACAATCATGAGCGTTTATTATACAGGAATATACTTAAGTACCCTTTCGAGTATTTTGAAGAAACTTATAGCAAATAAGGCACTTGTAGACAAGCATGGAAAAAGTATGGTTCGGCTGGCATACGCATGTGTTTTTCCAAATTTGAGTAGAAATGATATTCCCAATGACATAGTGGGGGTGCCAGAAAGTTTTATACTGAATGGTTGCATTTTCAAAGAGGAGTTTGCAGAATTAAAGAAAGATTTTATTTCAGTTATCTCTAAAATAAACGAAAAAACAGGCTGCATTTATTCGGAATCATTAATGACGATAGATGAAAAAAATATCAATTCCATATTACAGCGTTTAGCTCCGGAATATACGATTATAAGGGTTTGTGGAGTTGAGAATACTGAAACTTTAAGGGGTGTAGATGATGAACTTTTAGTTGTTACAAATGATGACAAAGCAGTTCGAGCATATCGCTTAGAAAAAGATCAAATAAACATAGTTAACAGTATATCAAAAGGAAATCAGTTAATTCTTGCATGTGCTGGAAGCGGAAAAAGTGTCATATTGATTGCGAAGTGTTTTAAAGCTGCAAGGATGAATCCGGATAAGAGATTTTTAATTACATGCAAGAGTAAGCAACTAATGTCTTTATACACTTGGTATATAGATAGAGCAGGCTTAAAAGAGAGAAATGTTGAATGTGTAACATTCCATGGTTTATGTAAAAAACTTGCCACAAACAATCATTTTATTTTAGGTGGAGATATAAATACTTGGGCTGATACCGTTACTTATAAATTGAATCACAATCAAATTAAGGATAGATACTACGGAATTTTTATTGATGAGGTTCAACTGTTTGATCAGGAATGGTATAAAATATGTTTCAATTTGTTAGAAAATAGAGATTCTGACGAACATCTATTTGTTATTTGTGGAGATAAGACACAGGAGATAAAAAATAAGCAAAAACATGGACGGGCTCCTTGGAATGCTGGTGATGGATATCCAAATTATAGAGGTGGACATAAAAGCATTCGAATAGAAAAGAATTATAGAAATTGTTCTGAAATAAATAGTTATATAAATAGGTATGCGGCATATGCAAAGAATATTTTGGGACTGGTTTCTGAAAAAGATTACAACGACCCGGATTTATTTTTACGAGGAAAGGCAATTCGGGATGGTGTAGGAGCATACATAAAATGCCTAAATAAATATACTGCAAAGTCTGAGGCGGATAGAGTATTAGAAGCTGTTAAAGAGGCACATAATGTTCATAAAATTCCATATGATGAAATTGCTATAGTCACATATTACAAAACATATGGAAGACATATGAAATCATGGGGAGAAAGAACATATAATGTCGCTCGACATATTTTAATTAATTTAATAGATGCCAATATACCATACTGCGAAATGTATTCGGATAGTAATTCGTGTGTACGTTATGGAAATAACGATGGTGTAGCAATGATTTCATTTGACTCAGTTTTAGGTCTAGATTTTAGAGCTGTTATTGTATGTGGTCTTAAACCATTGGGAGATTATGATGGTACAAAATTTTTGACGACTGACGTTTTGAAAAATGAAATTTTAGATGATGAACAGAAGGATAATATTAGAAAGAATATAAGCTATTTATACGTAGCATGTACAAGGGCAAGAGATGTTTTATACATCATACAGCCCGAAAAGAAAGCAGAGGACTCATTATATATGGAATTAATACAGGAAGCAATGGAGGATGATGAATAATGTCAAATACTATAAGAGAATATAACACCTCATCCATTGTTTGTAATGATACAAATATTTGTGAGGCGGTAGAAACAGATGATATCCTTAGATTCAATGAAAGTTATGTCGTAGTTGGAGAATGTCTGAAAGCAAAAGAAATATTTGCCATGTATGATTTAACAGTAATGGGCGATGTACAAGCTGAAAAAATAGAAGTTAACGGAAAGCTATATGTTTCTGGAAATATTAAAGCAGATCAGATAAGATGTTCGTCTAATGTGTCATGTAATGGAAATATTTTATGTGAGAGCATTAATGGAGATTCTGATCTTATAGCTAATTCTGTTGATGCTGAAAAAATAGAAATATACGGGAATTTGATGGTGACAACATCAATTAATGTTGAAAAATCTTGCACAGTTAATAGAAATATCCTTTCAGGTGAAGGATTTTCAGGAAATGGAGAACTAAGCACGGAGAACTTATTAACAGTTGATTACTTTGATTTTGATGGTTCTGTAAAAGGAAAAGTCTTCGAAATGGAAACTATGTTTGAGGGTTTATCTAAATCCGAGTCTAGTAGTGTTAATGATGAGAAAAAACAAGATTTTTCTAGTATAAATGATGGCTTGGAATCTTTTTATACTAAATATTTTGATTTACTAACAGAAAACGAAGAAGAAGATATAGTAAATACTTTGAAAGAAGCGGCTCAAATACAAAAAATTGATTTTGAAGAATTGTCATTTTTATTTAATGAAATTGTTCGCATTTCTTACTTAAATGGTATAGATAATTTGAAGGATTATTTATTGGCAAAATGTGCAGTAAACGTATTTCCAGAAAAATTGATCAATTATGAAACTATCGAACACGTCTTTTCTGATTTTTTAGACCAAGTAGATGTAGACGAATTGCAGTTTAATGCGAATAACGTATTTGAATTTATGTATTCTTTAAAGATAATTGAAAAATTCTTTGAAAATGATGAAGAGCTTTTGGACAAAGTATTTTCTTATGTTGGAATTAGATACTCCACAGTAAAAAGACAACTTCAGGGAGGAATATAATGAAAAGTCGCATGGATACTGCACGAGAAATATTGACAGGTCAGATATTAGAGGATTTTAAGGACGAGATAACTGGAAAGAATATTAATAGAGTAGTGGGACATAATCCGGAAGAAATTTATTTTGTTGGAAAACTAATGTCTATAAATGATGAAGAAAATCAAAATAATAGTTTTTCTTCTAAAACATTTATTGAAAGCATTAGCGTGGATTTTTATGTTAGTGAAGAAGATTACGAGAAAGCTGTAGTAGAGGTAAGTCCAAGGGGAGAATTTTATTATAGGGCATATCCAACGCTTGAAGAGCAGCGGGATGCAATAACCAGAAATGTACATAATATTACTGGGAGAAACTTCTCATCGTATGATGACTTGATCGAAAAATATAAAGATGATACTACTAAATTTAAGAATACAGAAATTAAGTTGACTCCTGTATTTAAGAAGGTGTCAATAGAAGATTTAGGTATAAAATTCACTTTTAGATTAAAGGATATTTATGATGAAACCTTAGGTTATGGTTATATTGATAAATCATCCGTCTTAAATGTGAATCTTAATAATTCCTTAGAGGTTTCTGTAAATGATATCGTGTCAAAAGATGAGGAATACTATAGATACGAAGTTAAAGAAAAAACATTAGTATTAGATTTAATAGATGATGAAAAATATAAGTGTTTTATTGCAAATAATTCCAAGAAAGATGTCATTAATTGTCCTAATTGGAGTTTATATATAGATGTATCAGTAAAAAAAGTAAAAGATCGTTTTTTGGTATCAGTCAGCATAGTAAATGATTCTAAACTGTTTTCAAATACAAGCCTGAGAAAAGATAGTGATAAAAAATCAGTTGAAACAATGTTTAATTCAGGATTAGACATTGTTTTATGTGATGCAGATTTTATGGACATTGAGCTTGATTATTTTGCTGATGATTACAAATATGATAGGACTCAAAAGGCTATTGGTACAAATTGTTCTATTATATTTGATGAAGGAAAAAACAGTGTTAGTACAAATCATTTACCAACTTATACACAATATAGATTTGTAACACGTGACAATTTAGCAATAAAATTTGATGAATTAGTCAGTGACCCAGTAAAAGTATTAAATAGAGTTGTTGGTCTAATGAATAAAGAAAAGAAAGATTGGATTCAATACAAAGATGAGATATGGAACGGTTTAACAGAGAAGGGAAAACAATCAATTCTGGGAGAAATAAATCAGTTCGAACTTGAGATAAAAAGGTTTGAAAAAGGTATAGGGATGATAAAAAGGCATCCTATAGTTGAAAAAAGTTTTTCTTTAATGAACAAAGCTTTTAAGAATTCAAACACAAAATATGATACATGGAGATTGTTTCAGATAGTATTTATTGTGTCTATTATTCCTGATATTGTTGCTTGCGATGAAAATTTATTGACTGAAGATGAAAAAGCGACTACATCGTTGGATGAAATGGCACTTTTGTATTTTCCTACTGGTGGTGGAAAAACAGAAGCTTTTTTAGGAGTGTTGGTATTTAATCTATTTTTTGATAGGTACAGAGGTAAGAATCAAGGAGTAACAAGTATACTAAGATATCCACTGAGATTATTATCGGTACAACAAGTTCAACGTTTAGCAAATATTTTAGCTCAAGCAGAATTATTGAGAAGAAATAATGATGACATTAAAGGTACTTCTGAGTTTTCTTTAGGGTATTTTGTAGGCGATGGAAATACACCTAATAAGTTAACCCAAACTATTGTAGATCAGTATGCTTCGATGACAGAGCAACAAAAGGACGAAGGAAGAGTTATTGATATTTGTCCATTTTGCAAAAAACAAACTGTTCATTTGGACATAGATCCAGAACAACATCGTTTAATACATTATTGTAGCAATAAGGATTGTGAGTCTGGAAAAATCTTACCGTTATATATTGTGGATAATGAAATTTACAGATACTTACCTAGTGCAATTATTAGCACAGTAGATAAATTAGCTATTATGGGTAATAATCGAAACTTTAGAGCGATAGTTAATGGTGCAAATTGCAAATGTCCAAAACATGGATATACCACTACAGATAAATGTGTTGAATATTCAATATGCAAAGAAGAGGTCGATAACTTTGAGGATATAGATATGTATGATCCGGCACCTACATTGCTTATACAAGATGAGCTACACTTGATTAATGAATCACTAGGAGCCTATGCCTCTCATTACGAATCATTTTTACAATATTATATTGGACATCACTCAAAATCCAAGCGTGGAGTAAAAGTTATTGGTGCGACAGCTACAATATCCTCATATGAATCGCAGGTATATCATTTGTATCGAAAAGATGCAATAAGATTTCCTGTTGCTTCCCCATATGTAGATAGAAACTTTTATGCAAAAACAGATTATGAGGATATTTAACGTCGCATTATGGGTTATTCCCCATATGGAAAAGCTATCATTAATAGTGTCGTATATTCATTAAAATATATGAGAAGAGTTGTTTATAAATATCTTGCAAATCCAAATGAACTTTTGAATATTGAAGGAATATCGCTAGAAAATGTAGAAGAAGCAAAGAAAATACTAGAAGATTATTGGATTTTCTTAGAGTACAACAATGTTAAGAGAGACAGTAATAACGTTGAAGGTGCCTTGGAAACCCCTATTAATGTGGAATTGGTAGAAGAAGGAATCACTCCTTTTAATACTAGGAAAATGACAGGAGATGAATCATTTCAAGATGTAAGAAATGTACTTGCAGAGGTTGAAAATACAAAGGATGTATTTAATGGATTAAATCTAATATCAGCAACTAGTATGATTTCACATGGTGTTGATGCTGACAGATTTAATGTTATGTTTTTCTATGGCATACCAGGAAATATTGCCGAATATATTCAGGCGTATTCTAGAACAGGACGTAGATATTCAAGCATTGTCATAGATATTATGAGACCTTCAAGAGAAACGGATCAAAGCTATCTAAAAAATTTCAATAAGATACACGAGTTTAAAGATATCATGGTAGAAGCTGTTGCTATTAATAGGTGGGCCACAAAAGCAATTGACAATACGTTGCCAGGTGTGTTTTCGAGCCTGTTGCTTAATGTATATGATTTAGAATTACAATTTACTTGTGGAAACTTATTCTTTATGAAGAACATAAAGAAGGCAATGATAAATGACTTGCTGAACAAAGATGATGTAAAGGATATGCTTTACCAATCATACGGTTGTAATGATAACGACAGCCTTGGCAATCAATATCGTATTAAAATAGAAGCTTTTATTGATAATATATTTAAGGAAATATCCGATAGGAATTGGACAGAGGAAAACATTTTTAACGGATTTACATTAATGGGATATCGTATAATGAATAGTTTAAGAGATACAGATACGCCGTTAATAATTGAATTGGAGGGATAAAATGAAAGATAATCAGATGTCTAGAGGTAAATCTCAATCATTATATAAATATCTCCCCGATAGTTGGATTGATTTTAGCGTGAGAGGGAAATATAGAAAAAATTATATAGCACATGTGATTCGATGGAATAGTGAGCAACTAGTTGACCTAAACAAAAGAAGATTAATTCGTCTTACAAATCAAGCTATTAAATCGTTTGCTAGTCAAGCTCAAGGTGCTGGTAAAGTTGAACCTACATCTGGATTTGGTGCTGAGTTAGATGTTGCTTCATGTGATGTATTAACGCCTAAAACTGGAGGAGATGAACGTGGAATCGTTGCTGAAATAAGTCCATTAACTTTTTATTGCAAAAAATGCAATAAGGTTCATCAATTTAATTCAGTAGAGAATTATAAGAAATACACTAAATGCCGTAATTGTGGTACTGAATTAACACAAATGAGACAGATTTATTATTGCAAGTGCGGATGGGCTACGGATAAGCAGCCGGCATATTGCAGAACGCATGGTCCATCTAATATATATTGGTATGGAGGATATGAGTTCATATGTAAGAGCTGCAATAATCATATACCTATGCAAAAAAAGTGTGAGATATGTGGAACAATGTTAAGACCACATGTTGCATTAGATCCAGCTCAATATTTTACATATAGTCTCTCTTTTATAGATTTAATTGATGAAAATGTAGAAAAATTTATATCTGAAACAGATTACGGAGCATATATTACAATTTGCTATTGGCTCGGTAAAATTACTTTTGAGGAATTTCAAGAAATTGTAAAGGATGGCATTGTTTCTGATCCTGATGAATATCAGAAAAAATATGATTTTTACTTTAATATGTTCAAGGAATCATTAGGCGAAGAACCTGCAAAAGTTGCTGCAAAACAAATGGCAGATAAAGAATGTGGCAATACGTATAATGATATGATTAATGATTTGAAATCTTCACTTATTGCTTCTGATTCAGAAATAAGACATTTTGCAGAAATGCTTATAGAATACAGTATGGTCAATCAATCCAATGATGTATCTACATTAGAAGATGCAAAAAAGATTGCAACTTTACTAAATACAAATGCTAATCCAGATGAGTTCTTTGATGTGGAAAGTAGATATGGTTTTGTAGATGCGAAAGTCTGTGGAGATGTGCCTTTTGTATCTTGTTCATATGGTTATACGCGCGAAAAATCTCAGTATGAAGAGGGGGTGCAGCTTAGGGCATTTAAAGAAGAAAAGCCTGGTAGAAAGAATGTTTATGCAACTAAATTAAGAACAGAGGGTGTACTGTTTGAATTTGATAGAGTTAAGATTTTAAGATGGTTGTTGAAAAACAATTATATAAATGAAGATGACTGTCCTAATTTAGAGTCCGAGGAGGAGGTTAAAATTTGGTTCGTAAATAATATACACTTAGGTTTGATATCTACTTTTACACCAATCGATGAGGAACATGAACCGATAACTTCTGCAGTATATAGCTTAATTCATTCCATTTCGCATTTATTAGTTAAGGCAGCATCAGAAATATGTGGATTGAATAAGGACTCCATATCAGAATATATCTTTGCTGGAATTCCCGCCGTGATGATTTATTGTCAAAATTCGCAGGGATTTAATTTGGGTGCTTTATTTAATGTGTTTGAAGCATATTTTGACAAGTGGATAAAAAATGCATCTAAAAAAGCAGAGAAATGTGTTTTTGATCCTATATGTATAGAGAGATATAAAGCTTGTACGGGTTGCTTATTTTTGAATGAAGTGTCATGTCAGCATTTCAATAAAGATTTAGACAGAAGACTTGTAATTGGATATGTTGATAAAATAAAGAAAACAAAATTATATGGATACTGGGAGGACGTATAAATGGCATTTATGCATCCAGAGGATATAGAAAATTATAAGCATACTGGATCAGAGCTTAAAATGTACTATGCGCTTAAAGATCAATTACCTGAAAAGGATCATGTTTTTTTCTCAGTAAGGTGGTTTGACCAGGTTGATGGAAAACGTATAGATAGTGAATGTGATTTTTTAGTATTTGATCCTGGATTCGGATTTTTGACAATAGAATGTAAAGGCGGAACAGATATTAACATTGAAAATAATATCTGGACCTTAACAGAGAGGGATGAAGAAGGGAATATAAGTAAAAGAGAGTTAAAAAAGAGTCCTTTTGCGCAGGCTGAGAATAGTATGAGATATTTCTATGACTATTTTTCGAAGGAGTTTTTGCAAACTTTTAACGGAGTGTACGGATTTGCTGTTGCATTTCCTAACTATTCAATAGATCAAAAAATAGAATGCGCAGCTGAAGAAAATCTTATTATTGACCTTAGACATATGAATCAGCTTTCTCATAGAATTAATGAGATATTCCATTATTGGCGTGTGAGAAATAATAATAGAGTTCCTTTTTCAGCAGATCAAAAGAGTCGATTTATTAAGTTAGTTAATAAAAGAATTTCGCTTTCTGCGGCGGCAGGTGCATTGATTCCAATAAAGGAAAAAGAGTTTGAAAAGATAAATTTGATTCAGGATAGTATAATAGATTTTTTGACTAATTATAAGCAAGTTCAAATTGTAGGTGGGGCTGGTACTGGAAAAACATATATCGCTATGAAAAAATGTTCTAGATTGCTTAATTCGGAATTAGATGTTTTGTATGTATGTAAGAGTGTTGAATTAGCAAAGTTTGTAAAATCAAACATCGTAGATAATAGGTTTTCCAGTAGATCTTTTGATGATTTAATGCTTGATATTACAGGCCGAGATGATTTGTCGGATATAGAATCATATTTTGATGAAGTAGATAGAAATACTAAGAAAAAATACGATGCCGTAGTTGTTGATGAAGCACAAGATTTCACTTTAGATGAAGCAATGGCGATAAGGCTGCTATTAAAAGATGATGTAGAGTCGGTATTGTATGTTTTTATGGATAAAAATCAGAATTTATTTGATGTAAAATATGAAAGTGCTTTTGGGGTTGATGAAAAGCCATATGTATTACGATATAACATTCGTAATACAGGAGAGATTTATAAGTATGCTATCCAAAATACAGGGCTGGGTAGAGAAACAATTGCCAACCAGCTTTTGGGAGTATCCCCTGAAGTAAAAAAATATAAGTCAAATATACAGGCACTTACGATTGTATCGCAAATTCTGAATCGCTTAATTGAAAAAGAATTTGTGGCATCAGAATCAATAGTGATTGTTTCCGATGTTGAATATGATCATTCGCCATTGTGCAATGATGAAAAAATCGGTGAATATAATATTTGCACTTCAGAGCGCAAAAATAAAAACTCGATTTTGTTTAAACCTGTTAATGAATACAAAGGATTAGAATCTGATATTGTTATTTACCTAAAAAACAGAATAGATACAGATTTAGAAGGTTCAATCAGAAATCGTCAGGATTATGTTGCTTATACAAGAGCTAGATATTATTTATATATTGTAGAACGAGAATAGAATTTATAGAAAAGAGGATTACAAGTGGCAGATATATTGTTACTAGAGCCAGCATATGCAAATAAGTATCCTCCAATAGGACTTATGAAAATTTCCTATTTTCATAAGTATATCCAGGGAGACTATGTAAGATTTTCAAAAGGTCCATTACCAAATGAGCTTGCATCCAAAAAATGGGACCGAGTTTATGTAACTACTCTCTTTACTTTTGAATGGGAAAAAACGAAGGCAACCTTGGAGTATGCCCTTAAAATTGTAAAAGACGAATCGCAAGTATATACTGGTGGCATTTTGGCAACGTTAATGCCAGAGTTAATAGCTGAAAATTTTCCGCAAATTAAAAATAATACTGGATTGTTAAACAAAAAAGGAACATTAGGCTTAGAGCGTGAGGAAGAAATAGATACTCTCCCTTTAGATTATGGTATATTGGATGACATCGATTATGTGTATCCTGCCCATAATGCATACTTTACATATATGACCCGCGGATGCGGCATGAAATGCGGTTTTTGTGCGGTACAAACATTGGAACCTACTTATACACCGTATTTGTCAATTAAAGAGAATATTGCCAGAATTGATAGAGAGTTTGGACCTAAAAAAGATCTTTTACTTATGGACAATAACGTTTTAAGATCTCCCTGTTTTAATCAAATTGTAGATGAGATAATTGAATTAGGTTTTGGGAAAGGGGCAACATATACCAACCCAAAAACAAAAAAAATATCTAATAGATATGTTGACTTCAACCAGGGATTAGATGCAAAACTTTTAACTCCAGAAAAGGCAAAAAGGTTGGGAGAATTGGCCATTTTGCCGGCACGAATTGCATTCGATCATATAGAAGACAAAGATGTATACATTCGAGCTATAACATTATGTGCTGAAAATGGAATAGATCACATGTCGAACTATTTGTTGTATAATGGCGAGGATTTTTCTGGTAAAGGATCCTTTTATAGAGCTGATACGCCGGAGGATCTATATGACAGAATGAGAATATCTTTAGACTTATGTGAAGAGTTATCTGAAAGATTAAAGAGAAGAATAACTATTTTTTCTTTTCCAATGAGATACATTCCATTGAGTGACTTAAAAAGAGGATATGTTGGAAAAAATTGGAATCTAAAATATTTGAGAGCAGTGCAGCGAATGATGATTCCAACACAGGGAAAAGGTGTTGCAAGTAGATCATTTTTTGAAACAGATTTTGGTCAGACAGCAAAAGAATTTGTAGAATTTTTAGCGATGCCAGAAGATATCTTATCTCTTAGGGGACATTTTGTAGAGAAGAAAAATGAAACTATAAATGAAAGAGCCTACAGATACGCAAAATGGGAAGACAATCAAATCTTAGTTAATACATGGAGAAAACTATATTCAGAGTTGGGTTCAGAAAAAGATGAATTCGTAAAAGTTATTGGTCCTAACCAATATACATATGAGGTTTTTAAAACGCTAGAATCAGAAAGAATAAAAACATTATTTGTATTCTATTTTACTGTTTCAGGATTACTTAATGCAATAAAGGAAGAATATGAAGCTGGTAAAGATGATTTAAGTGTTATCATAAAAAGGTATCCACAGTTATATAGAAGAATGATAGAACATGTGAGCAAGACAAAGGTTCAGGCAACACTTATTACCGGATTACTTAATGTATTTGGAAAACAGGCACTGTTGGATATAGTAAGCATGATTGACATTTCAAATTCCTCAAATTTATCTATATTTGATAATTTGAATAAAGCACAAAAGAGATATGGAAAGCAGTTTTTCGATTTTACTTTAATTAAATATTATCAACTATTTCTAGAAATAGATGCTATTCCCGAAGAGGATATAGATGACGCGAAAGATGCGATATGTAATCTTCAGAGGGAAATTCTTAAGGGCATACTGATAAGAAATATGGAGAATTTTAAGAATAATATGATAAGGAATAGCAAGAGTGAGGTTGCGAGTGCATATTTGATTAAACAAATAGAGGATTCAATAAATCAGTTGTATGAGCAGTTATCAATCTTCGGAGAAGAAAATGAATAATTCAATTGTAATAGGAAAGTTTACACTAGAGTCTTTAACAAATGGAATGTATGCGTCATGTCTCGATTTATATCGAGAGTATGTTCAAAATGCGGCAGATTCGTTAGATGAAGCAATAGAACTTGGGCTTATTGGAGAACAAGAATCATTAATTAGAATTTCTATCAATACTCAATTAAAGAGAATACAAATAGAAGATAATGGAGTTGGTATACATGCAAGTGAAGCAGGTAGTACATTATTAGATATTGGAAATTCGAAGAAAATTAAGAAATCTAATAGGGGATTTAGAGGAATTGGAAGACTTGCCGGATTGGGATACTGCGAAAAATTAGTGTTCAGTACCAGCTTTAAGGGTGAAAATCTATGTACCATTGTTGAGTATGATGCTAAAATGTTGAAGTCCCTTCTGCATTCTTCAAATGACAAAAATGAATCAATGTATGATGTTTTATCAGCGGTTATTACGAAAAGGACACTTAAAGAAAAAGAGTCCACACATTATTTTAAGGTTGAAATGTTGGATGTAGATGATAAATCGGTACTTTTAAACGAAAAAAAGGTAAAAGATTATTTATTGCAAAATTTACCACTTGATTTCGATACGACATTCAACTGGGGAAAAATTATTAAATCAAAAATGGCTTATGAGGGTTATAAAATACCGAATTATAACATTATTGTAGATTATAATGAAACCCAATTAAAATTAATGAAAGAGTATAGAGACACATTTATTTCTGACAGAATAAAGAAATATGAAAAACATGTAGAAGATATAGAAATTGTTCCTTTTAGAAAAGATGACAAGTTAATAGCATTACTCTGGTATGCTAAAACTGATTATAGCGGAACGATTTTGGATGACTTGATAAAGGGCATTCGAATTAGACAAGGGAATATTCTTATTGGTGATAAGTTTACCTCTAATCAATATTTTAAGGAAGAGAGGTTTAATGGTTGGTTGCTTGGAGAGCTATATATCATTGATGACGGCTTTATTCCAAATGCGAGGAGAGATGATTTTGAAGACAACGAAATATATGAATATTTAAAGTCCTTGTTGAATGAATGGTCAACAAGGATTTCGCGCAAGATCAGAAGTATTTCGTATGAAAGAAATACTTCCGATGAAAAAAAACAGATATTGAATGAGACACAAGATATTGAAGAGAATAGTCTTGAATTCGAGGATGTTCTATTTATTGGTGAAGATGACGAAATCAATGATTTTATAGATGAGTCTGAGGCAGTTGCAAATAATGAGCTATTTGATAAGTTTAGATTGTTAATAGGTAGTAAAACAGGTAATTCAAAGTATAAGGCCCTTAATATGTGTACTTCCGTAACGGTTGAGCAAAAGCAAATACTAGAACATGTGTTCGATATACTTTATAAAGTTTATTCCACAAAAAAAGCTGAAACTATTACGAATGATATCGTATCGAATTTGTAAATATTTATTCTTTATGCTTTACATTATGGCTGATGTGTTGACAAAAGAGCAGAGAAAAAAGAATATGCAGCATATCAGGGCGAATGATACATAAATAGAAGTTCGACTTCGTAAGACCTTATGGGAGAAAGGTTATCGGTATAGGAAGAATTACAAGGAACTTCTAGACAAACCAGATATTACATTAACAAAATGTAAGATTGCTATTTTTTGTGATGGCGAATTTTTTCATGGAAAAGATTGGAAGATATTGAAACCGCGATTTGAAAAGAGTAATAACAGTGAATATTGGATAAGCAAGATATCAAGGAACCGGCAGCGGGATGATGAAGTTAATAAAAAATTGCTGTTTATGGGATGGACAGTGATACGCTTCTGGGACAAGGATATTTTGCAGAATACAGATGAGTGTGTGAAAGTCATTGAAGAAACTATATTTGATCTGATGATGGAGGAACCAGAATCTGAACAAGAATGGAATTCTGATAATTGAAATATAAAAGATATGGAGCAGACATGATAAAAAATATAGTAAAAGATCCTCTGTTTCTGGCACAGAAATCAGAACCGGCAACAGAGGCAGATAAACAGGTAATCAATGATTTGCTTGATACATTTCGGGCGAATCTTGACAGATGTGTAGGGATGGCAGCCAATATGATTGGTGTTAAGAAAGCAATTATTGTGGTGGCAGCAGGACCATTCCAGTTTGCTATGGTCAATCCAGTAATTACAAAGAAACTGGTTGCATTTCAGACAGAAGAAGGATGTCTTTCTCTGGAAGGAGTCAGACCTTGCAAAAGATATGAAGAAATAGAGGTTGATTATCTGGATCAGAATTTTAAACCACAGCATGGGAAGTATTCCAGCTGGACTGCACAGATAATTCAGCATGAGATTGATCATTGTAATGGTATTGTGATATAGGAGCATTTGACTAATGGAACAGAAGCCAAAGGAAATTACAGACCGACAGATATATGAGACAACGATCGGACCAGTGTGTATGAGCAAAACTGAATATGCAATATATCAGGAAGAAATGGCAAAAAGAATTGGAAATCTTCACATTTATGTAGATGCAGATGCCTGTCCCGTAGTCCGCATTGTTGAGAAGATTGCAGAAAAATATACTATTCCGGTGACTCTGCTTTGTGATACAAACCATGTGCTACAGTCAGATTACAGTGAAGTGATTGTGGTTGGAGCCGGGGCTGATGCAGTTGATTATAAGCTGATCAGTATTTGCCATAAGGGAGACATTGTTGTATCTCAGGATTATGGGGTGGCGGCAATGGCACTTGGAAAAGGTGCGTATGCAATTCATCAATCAGGAAAATGGTACACGAATGACAATATAGACCGGATGCTTATGGAACGGCATCTGAATAAGAAAGCCCGAAGGGCATCCGGGAAGAATCATATAAAAGGACCAAAGAAACGGACACCAGAAGATGATGAACATTTCAGCGAGTCATTTGAGAGGATGATACGCATGGCAATTCAGAACAGAGAAGGAGAAAACAATGGCAAAGAATGAAAGATTTGAAAAGACATATTCACAGGGCACCATGAATGTAACAGAAATCTGGGTAGATAAGGAAACAGGAGTAAATTATCTTTATCATGCAGCAGGATATTCAGGAGGATTGACACCGCTTTTAGACAGAGATGGCAAACCGGTTATTTCTCCGATTGTAAATGGATAATGGAAGTGAAGTCTGATGACTAAGGAAGAATGGTATAAACAGCTCTTTGAACATCTCGAAGCATCGAAGTTCAGGAGCAGTTTTCATTTAAAGCAAAAGGATATTGATTACATCAATGAAAAAGGATTGAATGTGATACGGCAGCACGCACAGGATCTTATAGCAAAGCGTGAAGCACCGGCAGTTATTCCGAATGATGGAAAGCAGACACCGACAAAAGGACATCCGGTATTCATTGCGCAGCATGCAACCGCAACATGTTGTCGGGAGTGTATCAGGAAATGGCATAAGATGCAGCCAGGCAGGGAATTAAGCAAGGTACAGCAGGATTACCTGGTGGATGTAATTATGACATGGATTGAGAAAGAACTTGCCAGAGCAAAGGAGAACTGATTTGAATATACAGATATTTGGAACAAAGAAATGTAATGATACGAAAAAAGCTGAACGTTTCTTCAAGGAGCGTGGCATCAAGTATCAGTTTATTGATATGAAAGAAAAAGGTATGAGTAAGGGCGAATTTAATTCTGTCGCTCAGGTTAATGGTGGTCTGGATAATATGATCAACTGGGATGGAAAAGACAAGGATTTGCTTGCACTTATCAAATATATAGCTGATGAGGACAAGTTGGAGAAGGTTCTGGAGAATCCGCAGGTCATCAAAACTCCGGTAGTGAGAAATGGAAAACAGGCGACACTTGGATATCAGCCGGATGTATGGAAAGGATGGAATTGACAAATTATGAAGACTGCAATTATATATGCATCTGTGCATCATGGAAATACAAAGAAAATTATTGATGAAATTGCCAAGACAAATGAAGTTGATCTGATAGACGCTACACAGGTAATAGAGAAAGACTTATCTTGCTATGACTTGATAGGATTTGCGTCAGGAGTTTATTACGGAAAATTTCATCAGTCTGTACTTAAATTTGCATCTGTTAATCTGATAGAGAATAAAAACATTTTTCTGATGTGTACCTATGGTGGAAGCGAGGCTTTTAAGTCTATGGAATCCATTATAGATGATAAGCACGATAAGCTGGTGGGAAGGTTCTCGTGCAAGGGCTTTGATACATTTGGACCATTTAAGCTGATTGGCGGTGTTGCCAAAGGACATCCGGATGATAGGGATTTTGCAGCGGCAGTTGAGTTTTACAAGAAACTTATTGCAGGTGGTGTGGTGAACGAGTAAAGAGTAAAGCGAAGGAGGCATAGCCCCCATCACAGGTCTTATGCCTTCATATTTTCCGGCAGCAGCATCCGGTCATCAATATAGTAGTCGCAGGATATCTTGCGGCTGTTGTGTCCGTAGAATTCGATGATTTTCGGAAGGTTGTCATTTACGGCATCAAATTCAAGATTCTGTTCCCGGCACCATTCGACGGCTTTCGACAGAGCTTCGCCGGCGCAACAGGTCCAGAGAATGAGTTTGTTGCCATTGCGTTTCCATTCCTGAAGATATTCGATCAGTGCCTGGTTGGGCTGACCGAGATCTGGCCATTTGCTGTAACACAGGGTACCGTCAAAATCGACAGCGATAGTCTGGAAATCCAACTGATTCTTATTGTTCATCCGGATCATCTCCTTTAGCTGGTGTCTGCTGTACACTCGGATGATAGCAGAACAGGCTTGTTACCGGCTTATGGAAAAAGTCTGCAATCCTCATGGCATAAAGCAGGGAAGG
>OGDS01001271.1_pt1 | contig 20228 bp, 18 predicted proteins | sample 1570351 | NCBI WGS metagenome assembly OGDS01 (sample SAMEA2581974, study PRJEB24529) | metagenome | biome: Human gut stool | place: China | collected 2011
AGGCTTTCTCTTAGCAGCAATCCCTAATCGTTCCATGTCTAATTTAAAAAGTTCACTCGGATATCCATACGCATCAAATCCCTCTGGCTGACAAATATCTCTGTTTAGATACTCACTAAGTTCCCATTGATACTTTGCTTCTTTCTCCAGCTTCTTACCAAAATACTGTGCATCCATTACCATTCTGTTAATGCCACCAACCGATTTCCTACCATGAGTTTTTGTTACAGTTGTATCGCCTGACATTTTAAAATACTGCCCTATCTGTTCCTCGGAATATCCCATTTCCTGCATCACGCCATGAATCACACTGCGGATATACATTGTATAGTAATTCCAGTTTCTTGGTTCAATATCTGTCATTGCTATTGTATAACGATTACTGGCATTCACAATAAACAAGACATTTCTTCCTTTTATTTTCGTCAAATGTGTGTCCCAGCAGAACACAAGTGAAGCACCTTTGCTTTCTTCAATCTTTGTTGTTTTTAGTCGATCTTGAACTGCTTTTGTTGCACCAATCTCCATATGTATCACCTGCTCATACACCAAATATCAACTTGCCACCAAAACAATTAGCAAACGCACTGATGCTGTTGCATCAACTTTTAGATTTCTTCTCTTCAAGAGCAAGCTTTTTGTCATAATCTGTGGTTTCACCAATTAGCTGCTTTATGTCCATGAATTCACTTCCTTCTTTGCAAAAATTTTTCTGCGTAATATTACATAAATAAAACTTTATGCTTAGAACTTTATTCTACATAATATTTCTCTTTTCCCTTATTATATCCAGTATTTTTCCAAGTCCGACATATAAATCACTATTGTCTTCACAATACCTCTGCAATCCAATTATATTCATTATTAAATAATCCAGCCTATGTAATTCAGATTCCAAACAAAGCTTATTATAAAACCCTTCTATAGTTGTATTTGCTTTAAACTCATCATTTATCCGAATATAATATTTGTCATCTCTTATAAATACATTCTTAATTTTTTCTCCATCCGGATTCAATGTATCCATTTCTTCCTTTTCAATCCAAAATGAATTTTTATTATGATTACAGTCATGGCATGATAAGATTAAATTTCCCATATAACCTGCATCTTTTTTTGTAGCAAATATAGGGGCTTTTTCATATAAAAAATGATCTATTTCAAATTCAGTCTTTTTTATCAAATCAATTGAAGCTCCACAATATGCACATTTCCCATTATATGCTTTAATAAATTCCAACTTAAATTTCTGAGAATTATCACTAATATATCTATGCATATCTTTTGCATTAGGGTGCTCTATTTCAACTAATTTTTCTAAGGTTAGTAATCGAGTTTTGCCATAAAACTTAACTCAATTATATCCGCACCTTCTCTGCAGTCCTGCATAACAATCCATTTCAATTTTCACCTTATTATTTCCATCGATATTTATTCTATGCCTATTATTTTTTTACGACATATCAATTTGCCATCAATTTTATCATTTTGATACCATAAATCTGCTTCATCATCTAAAATCAGCTGCTCTAACAACATTCACTTTGCGCTTGATTCTGCATTTTTTCATAAAATATCCTATGATTCTCTTTCCTTTAGTGTTACCAATAATCTTATAATATTTCCAGTTTGATACATTATATATTCAAGTACTTTTTTACTAGTCTTATCATGATGTTTGGCATATCCATTCATAAAGTTAGTATAAGCCTGGTGAAGTGTTTCTAAATTATTACTAATCTCTGATGGTACACCTATTGTTTTCAAATATTTGCCATACTCAGATTTAAGATTTTCAAGCGACTGAGTTTTATTGAAAAACTCCTGAAAAAATCTTTCTAACGCTTTTCTAAACTTATCAGCCACATCACTTGCACTTTCATCTGTAGCATCCGAATAAGCTCGCAATGCTTCTACCCACTCTTTTTTTGCTTGTGGATATTCATTTAACCATTCCAATGGTTGTGATACCAACGCATCATCAAGTTCCTTGGCACCCTTGGGAAACACGAAATAATTATTGTTATCTTTTAATAAGACATAGTTTAACCTGCTTTCATCAAAAGCATTATCCAATAATTCAAGAAGTTCGCTTTGTTTTATGCCTTCTTTTCTATTTGACAAGCAGTTAATGAATGCAACATAATAAGTCAAAAACTTCTTAAACGATAATTTATTTACCTTTAACACATTATAAATTTTCGATTCCCATGTATCCAGAATATCTTCATATTCTGTACCAGTAGTTGAGCAAAACAACTTATATTCATTTTCAGACACCGCATCAAAATCCATGACAAAATTAAAATCTAGTCTTTCTTTTCGGCTTTCTGATAAATCATCAAGTTTATTTAATATAAGAGCTGTGCAAAACGCTCCCTTTTCTTCATCCTCAAAATCAATTCCTAATCTCTTTCTATAATCTAACCAGTGCATTTTATCTCTCCTAACATAAAATCACAATATGTATAGTCCATCTAAGAAAAGTTGATTAACCAATTTCCAGAAATGAAATCCAGCACCAGTATCTTCTGTCCACAAATACTTCATATCACAACTCCTCTTCCAGTGTTATCTTATTATTATCAAACTTCATAACCTTAAAACTCTTATCTGATACATTCAATCCATCGCAATTTCGTAAGAAAAGCATATATTGATTCGATAATTCAAAATTAATAAATTTTCTAACTGCATCATTTATCAGATTATCCGCATTATCTACCACAATAAAACTATCTCTGCATTGCTTTATTGTATCCTGAAAATCATCTGACCGGTAATTAAATAATCTGATAGCCTTATATTCATCTGTAAGTCTTATATCTTCCAGCATTTCATACAGTACTGTTTTTCCAACACCACCGTCTCCACCAACAAGCGTTATTCTGTCATCGAATTTTAAGTCGTATGAAAATGGATCTGCCTTAAATATAATATTCTTATAAATCATCTGCCTCTCTCCTTTCATACTCCTTACTCCACCAGGCATTGTATCCCTTTCTACCAACTACTACATCCGAATCGTTAAATCTTATTTCTGCATCATCTGGTATGTCAAACAAGGTCGGTCTTGACATATATATCTTTATATTATCCATCGTAAAAATGATTTTAAGTACATTGGGACCACATTCCTCTACATTTACCACCTTATCAGAATGCTTAACAATATTGAGTAATGTCTTGCAGCCTGATGACAGGTTACGGATTGTGCCTATACCATATTTTGTTTCTATGTGCTTATCTGGTTTCAGTTTTGCACCATCTATCTGCCGGATTAAATCGACTTCCTTTTGAGACATTTCTTCGTTAGATGTATTTAGGTTAAAATACAAGTCATTCTGAAGTATCCAATCCTTAGAATCAATTTTTTCTGTATATATATCAATCATTCGACGTAACTCCTTTCCTATATCACTTTTCACCATTCTCTAGTTCTTTTAAGATAAGTCCAACTAAATTTTATCAACGCATCTTTATAATTACAATTATAATCTTAAAAGCAAATAATCATTTATATAGGGTATTTCGATAGCTTTTTTACTGAATTAAATAACTTGTCTTTATCTGACACACCAGCTGTCTTTAAAATAAGCATATATACCATTGCTCTTAACAGTTCTGCATCCCAATACATTTGTCTTTCAAACTTATATTCAACATTTCCATGGTCTAACGCATTTCGACTATTTTTTATACGCTCTGGCATATTTACATAATCTTCTTCGAAATCGCATTTTATGTTTAAATCTCCATAGATTTGTACAAACTCTTGAAGTACTATATCTATACGCTTTTTTAATATTTCCTTAACGTTTTTTATACCAACAAGTATTTCATCAAAATGTATCTTTTCCGAATCAGAAAACTGTGTTTCTCTACTATCCTCTATGATTTTTATAATTTTCTTTTTTACTTTTTCTTGCTCTTTATATTTATAATTATGTTTTACACTTATATCAAACTGTAATTCAAATGCCGCACATATGTTCATAATGTCTGCATATGTTATTTCATTCGAACTACATGGAAATAATGATCTAAAACAAATTTCATTGTTACATATCATAGTCAACAATTTTGCCAAACCACTTTCAGTATCGTCATATTTTAAGCATCTATTTGAATTAATATGTTCCACTTTATCCGGTTTTATATATAGCATAGTTGTATAATTGTTGATATCATCACCGCAGCCAATCATAACTGGATTAATTATATCTACTCTAGAATTCACTGATATAAATTTAAAAAATGTTTTTGCCATATGAATTGCATTATGTAACAATTTCTGATCTGATGTCTTTTTCACTCCAAAAACCATCACATTTCTTACATCATATGGAAATGGCTTATCACTGCCTTGAATCATTGTTTTAAATTCAATTATAATTTTTTGATTAAATGCATCTATTTCATAAGTATTCCGATTAATCCTGTCCTCATTAATTTCTTTACCATTCCAACAGTCAATAAGATTGGATATATCACTTTTGTATTTAGCATCATCTCTAAAATAATAATCTAAACAATCTGATTTGATCCATATGTGATCAAATTCTAATGTATGTTTTTCCCCTTTTCTATGCCAGTCAATCACATAAAATTGCAAATTGCACTTATATTCATACAAATTTAAAAATTCTACATCCTCAATATATACATATATAACATTCTCTGAAAAATCTTCCAATTTAATCCATCCGTCATTAATAATGGCTTTTATATCATTCCAGCTGGTCCATTGTCCTTCTGAATTTGAAATTATTAATTCATAATCATCAAGTCTAAACATCATCGTATTATCGCTTAACTTAATTTTACCCACAAACATATTTTTACCTTCAATATAAAATAATTGTAAATCAACCTCTTACTTGTCACTACTAATTTTATTCATTAGTCGTATATTTATTTTCTCTTTTATACCACAAGCATGTAAAATATGTAAGATTATACAATCTATCTTAGACTACTAAACATTATTGCCGCCTTAATATATCCATCAGCAATAGTCATCTTACCTACTTTCCAAAACTATATATTCAAATTTCTGAAATGATTAAAATCTATAAAATATCAACCAAATACCTTCCACCAATTAATGAAAATAACACTTTTGATGGAAATAATCTTTCACCCATACTGGAAACCCCAGCAACAGTCATAGTCCAATCACTGTACTCATTCGGCAATCTATAACATATCGGCTTATCATTTTCAGAGATTGTTACTAATGGGGTCCTATTCTGTGAAAATCCAACTGAAAGAACATAAAACTCATTCTGTCCACTATGTAATGGCAACATAGGTTGCTTGTTAATATCCTTATAAACCTTTGCACCTCTTTGATTATAAAAATAATCTTTGCCATCTTCTACTATAGGATCAATCGGTAATTTGTTTCTCATTATTTTATAACGTTCGTTCAAGTTCTCGCAGACAAAAGCATTATAATATTCTGGTTGCATTTCTATCTTACTATTACGAATCTCATCTGCATCTGAAAAATGATTCATAAATTGAAGAAGTGCTACAAAAGCCACTAAATCATCCGAATAAATTCCAGAAAAAGATTTGTACCAATAGTCATTAATCTCACAAATTACCCGATATAATTTTTTATACAAATCAAGCTGTCTTTGATTCAATGCAAACCAGCCCGAATCTAAAAGTGTCTTCTTCATTTTCCCATCTTTATAATCTCCAGTTAACGACATCTTCAATGATTGCATCAATCGAGATATCAATCCAGCAAGCATATCAGCCATTCTGATTCCAATATAATCCTTAGAATCTTCTTCGATGACATTTTTAAGTCCTACATTCTTTGCAGAATTCAATGTATGCGATTCTTTTCCTTCTCGGTCAATCATCAACTGATATTCATTAACATTCATCTCTGTCAACAATTTCTTAAATCCATCAAAAGGTGCAAAATAGGACCAATCTAATGTTTCGGGTACCTCTGTGTCCTCAAGCAGTAAAAGTATTTCCTGAAATGCTTGATTCTCATGCTCTTTCAAAGCAGTATTCGCTTGATTTTTAATAATCCTATCTTCTAAAAAAGACCGTAGTTCTTTAACAAATATTTGTGGTTCTTTATAAATTGCTTCTATCACATTTTGTGGTCGATATACATTGATAGCCTTAATTATTGAGTATTTCATGTAATCAACATCAACAAACATAGAACTATGATAATTTACAAACAACTGGCTAATAACATACTCTATTTTGCTAAACACAGAGAAATAAATAATTATTTTCTCATCAAATAATGATACAAGGTCTTCATAAAACTCAATCGTATGATTATTAAGAGAAGCAAACCCAAGCCTAAAATCTTTTGCTTTCATGGTCTGGCTCTTTAATTCTCCGTCTTTTTTTCTATAAGCATACTTCGATTCAAAAGCAAGGTATCTGTCAGAAATACTTTCATCTTCTTCTGCTTTCCACCCTACAATTCCAGTTATGAAATTATCATAGTAATTATTCGCAGTAACAGTTTCATAATTAATCTTTCTACTATGCTCTGTTTCATCATAGAAAAAAATGTACTTCATCTTCAGTGCCTCCCCTACTGATTATTTTTTGAATCACCATAATGTGCCGAATCTTCCGCCACCTTCATCACATTATACTCTGGCTCATATCGATAAATCTTTGCAGACTTAGCTGCTTCATTTCCTATATCTTCTGTTACGGAATACTCTTCAAAATTCTCCACCTGTTCCATAACTTTGTTGAATACTTCCGGACTATACTGAGGCGGATAACCATTCTTAACCAGACATATCTTTATTTCAAATTTTAAATCATTCCGAACATTCTGATTATTGAGCCAATCTGCAAATGAGGATTTTGTATCAATAATATCTTTTATCTTCTTAGCTAATGCTTTACATTTATCATTTACTACAACACCATCAACTTCTTTATCTGTTCCATATTCAAAGTTATATTGTTCTCGAAGTGAAATCAAAATATCATAGAATGCTTTTTCCTCAAATGTTAAGCCAATTTTTCGAAAACTCTCCCTATTTTCGTTCATCTGACGAAGAATAGCTAAAGCCTGTTCCGTTGCAATCTTAATGATATCCTCTGATGCCTTTTCCTGTGTCTCACCGGCTTCTTCAGCAGTAAGATGTTTACGTCTTTCATGATATTCTGCAATCGTCTTTTCCAACATTTCCTGAAATGATTTTGCAGCTAACTGATTAACTTTTCCATATTCCTTAATTTGTTTACGGAGCATTTTCACAAGAAGTTCCAATTTAGTTGCCGGCATTTTGACATCAGATAATTTTTCAAAATATTCCGGAGAAAAAATATCTTCTTCCTCTCCGCTTTCAAGAACACTTTCCACCTGATTATATTTTAATGCTTCTTCAACCATCTTTGAAACTGCACGATTCATGGTATCAGTATCTACTTCACTTGTTCCGCTCATCTTACGTACAAAACCTGCTATAGCCATAAAGCATTGTGCAAGTGCAGATTCTTCTTCTCCAAGATAACCGGAAGGCTGACAAATATCAAAAGCTGCCCTCATTCGTTTTACTGTCTTTAAAAAATAGGTTTTGAATGAAACTTTCTGAACACCATTATTTCCTTCAGACTGTAATTCTTCTGTGGATACAAATACATATTCTGCTGCTTTTGCAAGAAGTCTATATCGTTCTATAGGATCACATTCCGGATTTAAAAATGGTGATAAATCATAACCTGTGAACATGTTTTTCAACACTTCTAGTTCTTCTCTAAACACTGATGTAGCCTGCTCAACATCATCGGATGTCGGTGCAACATATGTATCTCCTCCATATACCTTCATGGCTTCACGCATATTGTCGCGAATACCAATATAGTCGATAACCATACCATATTCTTTCCTCGGATATTTTCTGTTTACACGGCTTATTGTCTGTATCAGCAAATGCTTTTTGAGAGGTTTATCATTATATAAATATGTAAGGCAAGGAACATCAAAGCCCGTAATCCACATATCTACAACAATGACAATACTGAAATTTGATTTTTCCTGTTTAAAAGCAGCATCCAATTCTTCTGAACGCTTATCATTTTTAACTCCGCCAAGATAATCATACATATCTTTTTCATCATTACTGCCGACACTAGATACCATTGCCATAAATGGCATCGGTTTCAATTCTTTCAGTTCCTCTTCTGTTACAGAAACCCCATCCGGTGATTTCTTTTCCTCAAACCATTCCGGGTATTTATCCTTAAACTTCTGTAATAATGCATAAGCAATCTTTCTATTAGAACATACAACCATTGCTTTTTGTATTCTATCCGGATCACCTGCACAAGACGCAACATAATGGTTGTGGATATCTGTAGCAAGACGCTCAAGTCTGGAAGGCTCACCAAGAATTATTTCCATAGAGCTCATTGCTTTCTTACTTGCTTCGATCTCCTCATATGTTGCACCATCATCAGCACATTTTTTATAATAATTCTCAATTTCTTTTACTTTTTTATTATCAAGCAATACCTTTGCAATACGCGGATGATACTTAATGGAAACAGTAAGTCCATCTGCAACTGCCTGATCCATTGTATATCGGTCAATTTCATCACCAAAGGTCTGATAAGTTTCCGCAATAGGCGTTCCGGTAAAACCAACGAAAGTAGCATGTGGAAATGCTTCCTTCAATACTTTTGCATATGGTTTTGAAACCATAGCTTTCATATTTTCATCGGCCTCCTTACTAAACTGAATTTTCTTAGAATGTTCAAGCTGAGTTCTGTGAGCCTCGTCTGAAAAACATATAATATTCTGCCTATCATTGATAAGTCCGATTTTGTCATCTTTCCTATCGCAGAATTTCTGAATGGTGCAAATATAAAAACCACCACTTTGTCTTGCACCAAGTTCCTGCCTTAATTGTGTTCTATTTTTTACAACAGATACTTCACCCAGATTAAGAAACTCTTTACTCTTTGTAAAAAGCTTTGAACCTTGTTTTTGCAGTTCATCTCTGTCAACAATTAATATAATTGTTGGTGAACCGATTTCCGGAATATCAGTACAACGAAGTGCAAGCTGACGTGCAAGAAAAGCCATCGTATATGTTTTTCCACATCCAGTTGCTCCAAAGTATGTACCACCTTTACCACTCCTCGTAACAACAGAATTTACAATGCTTTGTTTTAAAAGTTTTGCTGCAAAGAACTGAGGATATCGGCATATGATTTCTACTTCATCACTGTCGTAAATACTATCTTGGAAATAGATATAGTCCCTAAAAATCTCCATGAAACGTTCAGGTGCGTAAACACCCTTTATCATAGTTTCTGTTTCTGCAAAAGAAAGAGTGGATACCGCATCTCCTTCATTTACTCTGCGCCAACCATAAAAATGCTCGTAAGGTGTACGCACTGTACCTAATCTTGTTTTCACACCATCTGAAATGCAAGCCAAAGGGCAATAATGTAAAAGATGCGGAATATCTCTCCAATAGCGAATATTAATTTGTTCCCAAGCATCATAAATAGTCGCATTGGCATCAGCGGGATTTTTCAACTCAATAACACATAGTGGCATACCATTTATGAACAAAAGTACATCCGGTCTACGATTTTCTTTTTGACCATTGTTTGTATATTCCACTGTAAACTGATTCACTACACGGAAGATATTCTTATCCCAATTATCAAAATCAATAAGTGGTATCATTCTTGGTAGCTCATCCTGCGGTGTAAACTGAACACCATTTACCATCCAGCCGTATACTTTATGCAAAGTAGCAAAATCACTTTCCGCACCTACAAGACGAACATTATCATATATCTGTGTCACCTCGTCTTCTGTCAAATCCGGGTTGGTGTCTGCTATAAACTTCTTGAAATCATTAGCAATCAGTACATCTCTTTTTGTGACACGAGAGATATTATTGCCAGAAGAATACTTCCAACCTTCCGCTTCTAAAAAGCCAATAAAGGCATATTCATATTCTGATTCACAATAATGGCCATTGTATTCTTTTAATCTTGCCATAGGCTATGCCTCCTTTGCTTTTCTTGCCTCTTCTATAGAACCTTTAATAAGAATTGGACAAATGTCTTTTATCTTTACTTTAAGTTTTTCATTAATTGCTTTTTGTTCTTTATATGCTTTGTAAATATCTACTATTGATTTTTGAATTTTCATATCTGCTATAGGAATTTCTACTTTAACTAAATCATCCCATGTAAATGTTTCTCTTGCCGATCCCCATGAATGAAACCTTGCATATCTATCGAACTCCGTTCTGTTAAAAAACATACAAAGATATTCTGGCAAAAGCTTATCCTCATCAACCGAAAACACTTCATTTACTGATGTAACAACAATATCATCCTCAGTGTTATTGAAAGCATATGCAAATACTTTTTCATTGTGTGTTGTTTGCACAAAGCTAATCTGACGAGGTCTTACTATCTTATAATTTGATAATTCATTTCTATTTACTTTTGAAGTAGGTTCTCTAAACTCCTTAGACGTACTTACACCCATAACATTTTTAATTTCGTTTGTTCTATTTCTTACATCATATCTTTCAACATATGGACCAATTGCCTTGCAATGTATACTATGTTTTAAATCCTCAATATACGCATCACATGCAAGCTTTAAGTCCTCCAATCCATACTCATAACTTTTCTGATTTTCAAGCATAGCATTATAGACATCTACATATTTTTGTTGAATTGAAATAGAAGGCAAATCCAATTCAATATTCTCCATATCTCCAAACCAAAAATATTCACGCGCAGAGCCCCAAGAATTTATACGTGCATATCTATCAAATTCAGATCTATTGAAATACATAAATAAGTATTCTGGCAAAATAAACTTAGTTGCATTTTTTGCAATATAGAATACAACATACCATGTTGAAACAATGTATGTCCTATTCGTATTATTATAAGCAAGAGCCATTTTATCGCCTCTACGTGAAGTATCAGCAACAAAAGCAAAGTATCCTGGTGGTAACAATTTATAATTGTTCAGATTGACCCCGTCAAGAACAGCTTTTGTGGGTATCAGTTTTTTTGCTGTCGAAACACCTATAACGTCCTTCTCTGAATATTTTCCCTCACTATTTCTTTCATCAGACTCCTCAATAAGTCCTTTCAACAAACGTCTAGTCAATTCCATAACCAATCCCCCTAAATGCATCTTCCAGCATCTGCTGGGATTTCTTTTCCTGCTTCATAATCTCTTTCATTTCAGATTGAATACGAGCCATTTCTTTTTCATAATCAATTTCTAAATCATGGTCAATAAACTCAATGTATTTGCTTGGTGTAAGAGCCCAACCTTTACTTTCAATTTCATTAATGCACACACCACGGTAAAGTTCTGGTATCTCATAGGCTGCTCCATCAGTTTCCTCACATTGCCATGTGTGATAAATATCTGCTGCCTTCTCAATTTGTTCTGTATCCAACCGAACTTTCTTTTTGCTCTCACCCTTAACAGCATTTTCTGTCCATTGGCGTAAATCCATAAAGAGTATCTCATGCTCGCGGTTTCGGAGATTTCTTCCATGATATTTTCCGCCTTTTTTATTCTGATTCAGTATCCAAAGAGTAACACTGATATCTGTTGTAATAAACAATTCTCTTGGTAGAACAACGATAGCCTCAATTTTATCATTCTGAATCAGTTCCTTACGTATTTCCATTGTATCACTATCATTCAACGCACCATTCGCAAGAAGGAATCCTGCTACTCCATCAGTTTTCTTCAAATGTGAAAGTATATGCAAAATCCATGCATAATTTGCGTTGCTTTCAGGTGGCGTTTGATAGTCAGACCAACGACCGTCATTTTTCAAATTGTCATTATACCAGCCTTTCAGATTAAAAGGTGGATTTGCCATAATATAGTTAAAGTGCAATCCCTTGTGTAAATCATGTGTAAATGATGAATCTGCTTCTTCTCCTAGATTATGGCTAATTCCACGCAAAGCCAAATTCATTTTCGCAAGGCGATATGTAGCCGGTTCTTTTTCCTGACCATATACATTGATACCATTTAAGTTTCCCTGCTTTGACTTTACAAGTTCAGCACTCTGAATAAACATTCCTCCCGAACCACAGCAAGGATCATATAAGGTGCCATCATAAGGCTCAATCATCGTTGCAATAAGTTGAACTACGTCATGAGGTGTATAAAATTCTCCTTCCTCCTTTGTAGCATTTACTGCGAACTCCTTAAGAAAGTATTCGTATACACGACCAATAAGGTCTTTTTCCTCTCCAAATGTCTTATGACTGATTTTATTCACTTCATCAACAATTTTCTTTATATCATTAGCTGCTAAATTGCGTGCTGTAAATGTTCCTTTAACAAAACAGCCTTTCAACTGTGGATCTTCTTCCTCAAGCCTTTGCAAAGCTGTATCAAGTGCAACATTAAGCTGTGGTGCTGGTGTACTGATAATAGTCGACCATCTTGCTTCTGGTGGTAAGTTATATGTACCATCTGCAAAAGTAGCATCATCAAAGAATGCAGCTCTAATGTTCTCATCTTCCAGATCTAATCCCTGCTCTTTAAGTGTCTGTTTTAAATTTTCAATTCCATCCTCATACTTTTCGCCGATAAATCTCAAGAACACTAGCGTAAGCATCATATCTCTTTTTTCAAAGAATGAGCCAGAATTACGTGCCGCACGCAAATAATCTCTACAATTAAATAAAATATTATCTATGTTCAATGCCTTTTCAGTTGTTTTCTTCTTAGCCATATTACTTTTCTTCCCTTTCCTCGTCTGGAACAAATTCCATGATATCCTGTATCTCACAATGCAATACTTTACATGCTTTTTCTAAAACTTGTGTACTTACATGTTCATTCTTCCCTAGTTTAGCCAGTGCATTTGTTGTAATTCCTGCCTGATCTCTAAGGTCAACTTTCATCATATTTTCATCTATTAATTTTTTCCATAATCTGTTGTATCTGATTGCCATTGCTAATCCCTTTCGTATCATCACAACTATTTATTACTTCTTTAGTATATCATTTAAGTTGTTTTAATCCAATCTTAAATTGATTTTTTCAATCTATAATACATCTGACCATATCCAACCTATATTTATAGAATAAGCAGAGGAATTACCTTCCTCTTCCCCTATTCCGCATTTTATCTTCCGCCTTACCTTTATCAACATCTCTGCTAGCGGCTTCATCATAAATCCTCTGAAACTCCTCATAAAGCCCATCTCCATCCAGCTTTATTCCAAGTTTTTTCATCACATCCGAGAACAACCTTGTGCTGCCACTTACATCAGCAATATCGAATCCATATATATCAGCCTTAACAGAATCACTGACATTCTCATAACCACCAAACTCTGATATTCTCCTGACAATCCAGCCAGCTTTGTCCACAGATTCAGTTTCTCTAGTTTCCACAAATTCATTTTTATCTGTTACATCAACCATGCTTTCGCCAACTCTTGCCATATTCACATCAGACGTATTATGAATCTCTGGTATTCCTATGCCATCTAAATCAGTCTGTTGTTTTCTCGCACTATCTGTTTGCTCTTTCTGTTTGCCTATTTCATTCTGAATGTTGTTAGGATTCATCACCTCAACATTCGTCTCCGACACCGCATAATAAACTGTATACAAATCTCCTTTTATAATGTCATCAGCAAGCTGTATTGATAGGTGTATTTCCAAAATACGGAAGCACCTTATCTTTCATCACATATTCTTTCTGCTTCATAGTGGTTTTCCGCAGTCGTTTCTCCATATCTGCCTTATATATTCCCCAGAAATCATTCAATGTCATAGTCGGATCAGACGTTTGCTGCAATATGAAATGCGCATACCATTCCTCTGCTTCCTTCTTTGTCTTAAACCCTCGCTTCTGGGATTTCTTCTTGGTCCCCGTCCAGTCTGTCCACCGATACTGGATATGCCATGCACCGTTTGGATCTCGCTTTGCACTACAGCTCATGCACTCACCTCCTTGGCTCCGCCATACCATTTCTCACGAAAATACTCCACCGGAATTTTGCCTGCGATTGTAAGGAAGCCTTTTCCAGCAAGTTCCTTGTTCATTTCTCGTAAAATCTTGTAAGATTTTCCCATGCTCACGCCGAGCATCTTTGCAATGTCTTCTGCACTGTAGTAAATTTTTTCGTTCATAGTCTTCTTTCCTTTCTTTGTTTCTGTATAGTATCATTTTGTTTCGTTTTTATATTATCGTAACATTTGTTTCGTGTCAATATCTTTTTTCTTTTATTTTTTTATCTGGTGTGTTATTCTATATATAATGTTGAAACATTCATAGTTTTAGAGCAGGAGGAAATCACAATGACAGTTGGTGAAAATATAAGGCGCATCCGTCAGGAACGTCACCTAACTCAAAGACAATTAGGAGAAATGGTTGGTGCAAGCGAAGCCTATATTCGTGCATACGAAAGCGGCAGAAGGAATCCTAAACCATCTTCCCTTGAAAAAATAGCAGAGGCACTTGCGGTCAACCCTGAAGTACTTGCAAATTCAGATTTTGATGGTGTAAAAGCCATACACCGACTTTTTCAGATATTCCGCCAGTATGACGGTTCATTATTTGAATATCAGGATAAAGACGGAAATGATATGGTAGGAATCAGCTTTGGAACCTTATCGCTGATGCGATCATGGTTAGAACGATATGAAAAATATATGGATGAAGTCGATAAATGCAATGGAATACAAGATGTCAAAAACCGTGGAGAAGCTCTGCTGAAAGCGGAAGCTGATTTTAATCTTTGGATGGATATTTATCCAGAATCGGAGGCATGGCAGGATAGATTGAAAATCCAGAAGGCACATGATGAAGCAATGGATAAGATAGGATTAAATCCGAAAGATAATGACAAATAAATATTTATATAAGTGAGGAAACTATAATGCATGTCGAATCAAAATACAATTGTTTTTTTATATATAACATATATTATGATAAACTACGCTCCATTCCTACAAAATACATTCTAGATTCTAATATTATTGCTGATTTGGAATATTTTTATTACAAGCCTGAAAACAATAATGATACAAAAAAACAAAACATATCAGAATTAGTTAATTTCTTAAGAGGAAAATCCATTGACTATACCTATGCCCTTACTGAATTGTGTTTGAATTATGAAAAAGGTGGCGTTAATGAAGAAAAATACAAGTCTACTAAACAAGCGGTTTCCAAGATAATAAAAATGTCCCCTTCGAAACTAAGAGGTCATGCAAACTACGGGAAAAATAAGGATACCATTCCATTCTATGAGAAACAACTATCGTTTGGATTACCTTCTGAAGTAATTCCAAAAACACTTCCTGTATTGGCTTACTCATATGTACCATTATTAAAGTTATTCTATGAAATAAAGACAAATAGTCATAACAAACTCCAAATAATGAAAAATTTTATTGACTATTTAGATAATGAGATTAATGCGCTCCCTTTATATGAGGTATGTTTTGCAACATATTTATTTTTTACTAATGACAATGAATTTAACAATGTACAATCTCTTTTAAAAGTCAATAATAAAATGGATGTTATCAAAAAAATATGGAATGTAAGTTGGGATATTACTTTTCTTAGATACATCAATTCCTTAGCTGCACGTATTGCATCTGGCGAAGATATATCTCCCAAAGCTAATTTTGTTTTAATTACTCAAGATAAAGCACTTGGTCAAATATCCAGTCTTCTTCAAACAGATAGTGAAAATAAATTTGGCAACAAGGCTGTTTCTAATATTACTATAGATATACAAAAAATTAAGTCTCAATACAGAACCTCATATCAAGAAATATATAATTGTGCAATGAATTCAGAAGCATTTGCTAGACGCAAATCTCTTTTAGCAACCAGCGATCCAAATGAGCAAATTAATAAAATGCTTAATAAAGCGGATAACCTACAAGCACTTCTAATTCAAAGTTAATATTTTGTACCCAAATCGTACCCATCGCTATTAAAAAATCCCTACAAAGCCCATAATTACAGGCTTTATAGGGATTTACCTATTTATTCAAACTCTTTGGACGAGAGATTAATATGATTATATTTAAGTACACTTTTGTATATTTAATTATTCATATTCTTCATAATATGCATTTTCTATATCACATCCAAATTTTTTAGAGCCAAAATGGAGCCAATATTATATAAGAAATTGCAATCCCAAAAATTTATACTTATCATCTTTTTTCCCATTTCCAACTCTTATTCCCCATCTTTCGTTTAAAAATGCAATCAACATTAATCCTCTTTTTAATATAGCCATAGAATCCCAATCCTTATAATCTGCTATTTCAATTTCAGCATATGTACCATATTTATATCCAACAGGATTTTGTGTATTAGATTTTTTTTCAGGAAACGATTTATTCCCTAGTTTTCCATTCTTTTCTGAAGAAATTGCGACAAAATTTCCTAATGAATTTTTTAAAGCATTTTTTTGTTTAGAAGTATATTCTCTAAATAACTCAATCCAATACTTGTTATGAGAATTCTCAGGATATATATGTTCTATCGAATTATATCCTCTTTCATATATCTCCCATCTATTCAATTTATTGATATTAGTTTTGCTTTTTTTCATTAAAGAATATTCATATTCGCATAAGAAATATCGTAGCCAACTTGTACGATAAAATCCATTTTTTGAGTAATATAATACTGTTTTTTTATTCAATTCCGTCGAATTAACAAGGGATTCATATAACTTTTTCAATTTATCAATTATCCCTTGAATTACCCATTCCCCCTTATTTAATTTAACAACAGCCTCTGCAAAATTAAATAAATTTATACAAAGTTCTTCTATTGCCTCTCCATCATAAAACTCTATGGAAAATAAGTACTTTTCTAATATTTTTAGAAAATTTAATAATGTCTTATTATTATTATTACACGCTCTAAAACACGCCAAAAGAAAAACATTCAAGTATGAAAAATCTACCATATATCTACTTCTATAAAATCTTCTTCTAATTGAAAAAAAGTTAATCTTATCAATATACTCTTTGATTTCATCATCATATTTAGATGACAACGGATTTTTTATATCACCCCAAAAGTCAATACACTCACTCAAGCTTTGAATATAATTAAAACAATCTTCAATTGTTAATGATTTGTCAAAAATTTTTTGAACAACAAAATAGTCATTTAATAAATAATTACTCTGCCATTGTCCCAAGTGATCATATCTTCTTGTATAGCTCTCTTTTTCTAATTCATCTATATTTTTTGCAAAATATAGCATAAAATGAGTAACTAAAAATTCATCGTCGAGTAAAACCCTTTCCTTACTTTTTCCTAATATATGATATATCTTTTTCCAACATTCATTTATATCACGTCGTAATCTGCTTTTATCAGAATCAGCAACATTAAGCAATGTAGACACATAAATCAACCTATTTTTTAACAATTCCAAATTAGATAAAGGTTTTCCTCTATTATTCATCGTTTCAAATGTCACATACACATCTATATCATCTGATATAATATACATATTAAAAAGAAAATGTTGTGTTATTTTTGTATAAACCTCTTCCAATTGGTTAACATCCATATCAATCATTTTTTCATAAAAAAATCGTTTTGCCTCCCCCAAATTATTAGTATATATAGTTTCATTTTCACTTGAGGCAATAACCACTTTTTCATCGTAAACTTGAGAAATCAAATATGCAAAACTAGGATTCTCTCTCTCATAACTATACATATATGTTCGATTCTTATTAGCATCTTGATATTCAAAAATAAATTTTCTGGATATTTCATCATATGTGGTATAATTTAGCTTTTCTATGTTTTTCTCTTGCATAATTTGACAAATAACATATATCAAGATTATAGACGTTGTCAATCTTTGCTGTCCATCAACTACATAAAAAGGTATGTATCGTTTCGCATCAATAATCCACAAATCATCAATCCACTTTTTATAATCCTCTTCTTTAGCTGGTTCTAGTGTCAAAACACCTACATAATGATTCTTTTTATTCTCTAATCTACATAAATCCCCCCAAAAATCTTTCACTTCCTTTAGCGTCCATGCATATCCTCTTTGATAATCAGGAATACGAAATATTTTTTCTGAAAATATTTTTGACATTGATAACAATTGTTCCATATCGTTTTCTCCTTTGTTCCTGCATATTTATTAGTTCTATCAGTCAATTACCTTCACAAAATTACCAATCTATTTTACCATATTATTTGTGATTTTTCTACACAGCCTACTTTCATCAATTCTTCCTTCTCCGATACACATATTCAATCAATCAAATTATAATTATCTTTACTTGTATCATATAAATATTTTACCATAAACGGTCTATACCACAATCAAACCATTACCCTTTCTCTTTTTCTATCCTTTATCTATCACACACTTTTCCTAACTCTCATACCTAAAAAACTCCCTAGCCATCATCTCCGCCGTAGCCCGATTGTACCCTTTCTTCAAATACCCCTGCACAATCGTTCCAAACATTCCTTTAACCATATCATCCTCGATAGCACAATATGCCTGCATCTCCCCGGATAGTGCCATCGCCACATATTCTATCGGCTTTTCATCCAATAATTTATGTAACTTTGCCAGTGACTGCTCTGTTGTTCTCAGAGCTGCCTCTACTTCTTCGCACTTTATCCGAAACATATTCCCATCTGCAATATTCAGAAGAAGAGTATGCTGACAGTTTGCAACATATCAATGAAAATATCGAAGAAATCAAGCAACACCTGCTTGATGACAGTATGGTTGTCAAAAAAGGCACTGACCGCCTTACTGTAAAAATTTTTCCAAATTAGTGAAACCTCTTGAATTATTGGACATAAGATAATAATATCTAATTAAACAGAAAGTACCCACTCCAAAGGTGGATGCTCCGAGTTTAGGCTAAAGAAATGTCCTTACGGACACCGCCTATCCTGTTGGCAGACAGGATAGGCATTTTTATTTTTTCGCCTGATCTTCCTCGAAGATCTTTTCTCTTTATCGAGAAAGGCAAGCAACGCTACAATCAAGCTACCAAAGGACATCAGCAATGCTAATATCCCAATGAAAATCGAAATGATCTCATAAGCCGTCATCGGTACTAAGCAAGTGCCCCCAGATGCTTAACGCCCTGTCATGGGTACTTTCCTTAAAGAGTACCCTAGCATATATATCATATGTTCTGCAAGAACAATTGTAATTTGAATCTTATTTCATAGACTCATTCCCTATAAATATTTTAATATATCAGATAAGTTATTAATTTCAATATCGGCTTTTTCACTCTCATCTGTTATATTCAACAAACTTCCAAATCCCTGTTTTACCCATATAGTTTTCATCCCCAACTGTTTTGCTGGTACAATATCATTATCAATACGGTCACCAATCATGACTGCATTCTCTGGCTTACAACAGCTTCTTTCCAATGCAATTTCAAATATGCGCCTATCAGGTTTTGAAACGCCTTCTTCTGCTGATGCGATAATCAAATCAATATATTTTCGTACTCCAAAATTTTCTAATCTCTCAGAAGTTCCTAATGATTGGTTTGCAATTACACCAATTTTATAAATTCTACTTAACTTTTTCAAACACTCTTTAGTATCTGTATACAGCCTCTCGTATTGCGATTCCCATTTAGGTAATTTCACCCCCAATTGCCTTGCTACCTCTAAATCTCCTTTTTTGTTTTCCTTATAAAACGACATGGCATATTTATAAATTTGCTCGTAAGTTAAACCTGATATTTCCGCTATCCTTTTCATCCTGTCTTCATAAACTTTGCTTTCATCAACCAATGTCGAACCAACATCAAAAAACAGCCATTTTATTTCTTCCTTCTTGGGCAGAAATCCTCTTTTCCTTGCTTCTTCCAGCAGTTTGGGTTGAATTTCCGGATAAGTCCAATTAATCGGTAGTTCATCCATAATTGCTATTTTTTCAATTTCACTGTGAAGCTCTTTTTCAAATGTATATATATCTGAGAAGAATAATTTTCCAAAAGTCTCCATTCCATCGAAATTATCTGGTGCAGTCACAGAATATATACAAATTGGAGTAATATCAAAAGTTATTGCTCCTGTTTCTTCATATAGTTCTCGTTTGGCTGTTTCAAGAATATCCTCACCATCTTCTCTATGCCCTCCCGGCACTTCATATGTATCTCTTTCTTTATGCTTGCAAAA
>OGDS01001314.1_pt1 | contig 19651 bp, 17 predicted proteins | sample 1570351 | NCBI WGS metagenome assembly OGDS01 (sample SAMEA2581974, study PRJEB24529) | metagenome | biome: Human gut stool | place: China | collected 2011
AATCAAATAGATATGAATTATAAAGTTTAATCTAACTGCATATAACAACATTCCATTGGGATACTATGAACTATACAATGTAAATGGGTGATGTTATATGGCGAATATTGAAGATTGCCCCGGTTTTGAAACTTTTGGCGCGGACGTAAAAGCAGCGCGGAAAGCAAAGCGTCTGTCGCGCAAAACAATGGCGGAGATCATCAACGTGGACGCCCGGTATCTTGCAAATATCGAGAACGACGGAACGATCCCCAGCCTGCCGGTTGTTATACAGCTTATCAAAGAGTGCGGCTTACCTGTGGAACGGTACTTCAACCCGGAAATCATGCGGGAAGAAAGCGCACAGAGGCAGCGGATCAGCCACAAGCTGAAACTTTGTCCAGAGCAGTATTTACCGATCATCGAGGGAGCGATTGACGGGGCTATTCAAATCAACAATCCCAAAAAGAAAAAGGAAACGGGGGATGTGTGAAAGCATCCTCTGTTTTCCGTTTTGCCAGAGGGCCGCAAGGCTCTCTTATTTTTTTGCCCTTTTTGCAGAGAAATCCAGCATTTTGCGGGCAGTTGGACGTGTTGGGAGCGTTTTAGTAGCGGAGAAGAAGAAACGTAGCAAGCATAGGAAGTGTAGCCACACTTCCGAAAACCGGCCCGCCCCTGTCCCTGCGGGCCGTGGCCGGTTGCTTGTTGGGGAAAGCCCCAAACCCCTGTTCAGAAAGGACGGTGAATGAATGGCAAACCGAACACGAAACATTGTGCTGCGCGTCCCTGTGACGCAGGAAGAACGGGCCTTGATCCAGCAGAAAATGGCCCAGCTCCACACGAAAAACTTTTCCGCCTATGCCCGGAAAATGCTCATTGACGGGTATATCGTCCACATGGACACCAGCGACATCCGGGCACAGACCGCCGAGCTGCAAAAAATCGGCGTCAATGTCAATCAGATTGCCCGGCGTATCAACAGCACCGGGACTGTGTACGCGCAGGACATTGAGGACATCAAAGGGGCGCTGGCAAAGATATGGCAGTTACAAAGATACATCCTATCAAGTCAACGCTGAAAAAGGCGCTGGACTACATCGAGAACCCGGACAAGACCGAGGACAAAATGCTGGTGTCCTCTTTTGGCTGCTCCTATGAAACAGCGGACATAGAATTTGAAATGCTGCTGGCGCAGGCCATCCAGAAAGGCAACAATCTGGCCCACCACCTGATCCAATCCTTTGCCCCCGGCGAGGCCACGCCGGAACAGGCCCATGAGATCGGCAAGCAGCTTGCCGACGAAGTGCTGCAAGGCAAATACTCCTATGTACTGACAACCCACATCGACAAGGGCCACGTCCACAATCACCTGATTTTCTGTGCTGTGGATATGGTGAACCACCGCAAGTACAATTCCAATCGGCAGAGCTACGCCTATATCCGGCGCACCAGTGACCGGCTGTGCCGGGAACACGGTTTGTCGGTGGTACAGCCCAGCCGGGATAAAGGCAAGAGCTATGCGGAATGGGATGCCGGGCGCAAGGGCAAGAGCTGGAAAGCCAAACTGAAAGCTGCCATCGACGCCGTAATCCCGCAGGCCAAAGACTTTGACGATTTTCTCCGGCTCATGGCGGCGCAGGGCTATGAGATCAAGCAGGGCAAATTTATCTCGTTCCGCGCCCCCGGACAGGAACGCTTCACCCGCTGCAAGACGCTGGGCGAGAACTACACCGAGGAAGCCATCACCAGCCGGATCAAGGGGCTGGCTGTGGACAGAGGCCCAAACCGGCAGCACAAGGGTATCACCCTGCGGATCGACTTGGAGAACAACATCAAGGCCCAGCAGAGCGCGGGCTATGCACGTTGGGCGAAACTCCAAAATTTGAAGCAGGCCGCAAAGACAATGAACTTTCTTACCGAGCATGGCATAGAGCAATATGCCGAGCTGGAAAGCAAGGTTATTGAGATCAGCGCGGCCAACGACGAGGCGGCTGCGGCCCTCAAAGATGTGGAACGGCGTCTTGGGAACATGGCGGTGCTGATAAAGAACCTCACCACCTACAAGCAGCTCCGGCCCGTGGTGCTGGAATACCGCAAGGCCAAAGACAAGGCCGCGTTCCGGCGCGAACATGAAAGTCAGCTCATTTTGTACGAGGCTGCGGCAAAGGCCATCAAGGACACCGGGATCACAAGGCTGCCCGATCTGGCCGCCCTGAAAGCCGAGTACCGGGAGCTGGACAAGCAGAAAGCGCGGCTGTACGAACAGTACGGCGAAGTCAAGCGAGAGCTGAAAGAATACGGCATTATCAAGCAGAATGTGGACAGCATTTTGCGGGTGACGCCGGGAAAGGAGCAGGCACAAGAGCTATGAGCATACCGAGAATGAATTACCCTCAATACCGCAAGGCCCGGAAGCTGACGCATGAGTGCTGCAATTACTGTGACGGGAACTGTCTACTGCTGGACGATGTCGAAGAATGTGTTTGTGTTCAGAGCATTTCCTATTCGCTGCTGTGCCGGTGGTTTAAGGTTGCCGTCCTCCCACTGGACGCGGCCCTGTACGCCGAGATCAGCAAAAGCCGGGACGAGGTGAAACGCTGCGCCGTATGCGGGGCCGTGTTTACGCCGAAGTCCAACCGGGCCAAATACTGCCCGGATTGCGCGGTGCGGATGCGCCGGAAGAAAGAAGCCGAACGGCAGAGGAAAAGATACCTCCTGTCTACGCATTTAGGCCGGTGAAACCCCAGCCGTGACAAGGCTTTTCCGGCATGGTCGGCGGGCAGGCAGGACAGATTATCCAATCCCCGCCAGAACACACTTCTAAATGCGTAGAAAGCAACCCATGAGAAAGCGCCGGACGCGGCGGCCTGCTGGCCCTGCGCCCGGCGTTTTCTCATGGAACGATATTATTCAATCTTACTTTTAGTGCCTTTCCGTTTAACCTGAATAGCTGCCAATACAATGAAAAGTAAATAGACCAAAATGGAAATTATAGATGCTTCAATACCAAAATCACCGCCAGATATTAAAAAAGACTTGTTATCCAGTATAAAATTGAAAATGGAACTACTGTCTGCTTCATTTCCTATATGCAAAATTCCTCCTATGATAACTATATTCCAAATACCATGAACGATAGCACTATTCCAGATAGAGTTGCTTCCATAGGCTATCAGAGAAAACAATACCCCAACGATGCTTCCAGCAATTAGAAGTTGAATAATACTTATAAAATTGAGGTCATTTCCGATAATATGAAGTAGCCCAAAAAGAACAGATGGTACTATAACGGCAATTTGTATGTTGAACCTTTTTTCCAGACATCCCATGATTATGCCCCGAAAAATCAGTTCCTCCACAATCCCTGTTGCCAGTCCATAAAAGAAGATGGCACCAGTAATTGTTGCATTGCGATCTGTGGAATTAAAAGTATTGATCTCCCAATGTCCGCCGAGCAGTATTGCAATTAGCAAAACCAAAGCAGGCATTGTCAAAGCTGATATTATCCAAACCGCTTTAACCTTAAATCGAGGAATTTTTAATTCGAGTAAAGACGTTTTCAATAGCTTTTGGCATAATAACTTGGTTCCTAAGAAGGCGAACACACAATACAGCACTCCTGCAAAGATATTGCAGATAGCAGGTGTCACGCCTATATTTAGGGGTAACTCACTGATTGAAAATGAAAGTATTTGTGCGACAGTTAAAATGATTATAGAAAGTACGATTGCAACAGTAATTTGCAATGAAGTAAATTTTATATGCTCCATTTTATGTATCAACCTTTCTCAATGACTTTGCAACAAAAACTGGAAAGCTACTGAAAAGAAATTCTCGCATTTGCTGTCAAATTTCTACCTTATTGTGTAGTGGTCGCCGGTTGAAAAAAACACTGGACGCAGGGCTGACAGGCCGCTACATCCGGCATTTTTTATTATATTATTGATCCAGTTTTTTCTTCCCTTTGCTCATAGACTTAATGATTACAATGGTGAGCTTCCAAAGCAACCATCCAATAGCAAAAATTACTGCACCAATCAAAATAGAAATAGGGAGAAAAGCTATCGCATTAGCAGAAAAAGCGCCGATGCTGATACCAATTTCTGTAATTTCGTATCCCATTAAATGAGCAACGAGCTTGATAATACCCGCAATCGGGCAAAGCACACCACTTACCATAAAGGCGATACCGCAAATACTGGTAATTGGCAAAACAAACATACCACCAATGCCTGCAAGACTGTAAAACGCAATTACGGCACTCAACCGACGCCAGTTAAAACCATTGTTTTTTGCAACAGCTTCCCCTAAATAGGCTCTTGCAAGTTCTTTCGGATTTCCCAGTCGCTCAATGATCTGTTCTGTGGAAGTACCGCTGGCCTGTAATTCAAGCATTTCGCTTTTAATCTCTTTGACAATGTCCACACGCTCTGATACAATCAGTGGTTTCAGATATTTTTCAATTTTTTCAAGATATTCGTTAAGGGATTTTTCCAGTTCCATTGTTTTATTCTCCTTTAATTTCATTGATTACATTTAATAGATTATTCCATTCTTTAGACATTGCAGAAATATACTCAAGTCCTTTGTCCGTAATGGAATAATACTTTCTCGGCGGCAAACCCTCGGCGCTTTCCTGCCATGAGGATGAAACATAATCTTCTTTCATTAGCCGTCTAAGTAGCGGATAAATTGTATTCTCTTTTGCGGCCAAAATAGGATATTTTTCTAATGTGCTGATAATTTCATATCCATAGGACGGTCGCTGCTTTATCATTAACAGAATACAAAATTCAAGTGTCCCTCGCTTAATCTGGGATTTCCAATCGTCAATATTCATGTACTGTACCTCCTGCCTATATATCGTACTACACAGTATATCTAATGTCAAGAGTATATTCAAACAAACTTTGTATGTATCTTATCTAATAACTTAAAAACTCTATCTGTCTACGCATTTAAGCCGCTGAAAAACCCGCCATTTCGGGGCTTTTTCGGCATGGTCGGCGGGCAGGCAGGACAGGTTATCCAATCCCCGCCAGAGAGGACTTCAAAATGCGTAGGAAAATTCTTCTTATGGTGTTATTCCCGGCGCTTCTGTGGTATGCTCATAATAAAACTATGACAGGAGTGTTTAAGGGATGGCCGAACAGGAAATGTTGCTGGACAGCGCCACGATCAAGGCCGCCGTTGCAGGTGAGAAGTGGGCCACGGAAAAGGTGATCCAACACTACACCCCTATGATCGACGTGCTGGCCGTTGACGAAGATATGAAGCAGCACCTTATTCTGAAACTGCTGGAAGAACTGCCACACTTCCCGATGGGGCAGGCATAAAGAAAAAGAACGCCGGACGCAGAGGCACACAGCCCCCGCGCCCGGCGCTTTGCGATGCTTAGATCACTCTTACACTTTATATTGCATATTGTATTGCTCTAAAGCCACATTGATGATATACTAAGAAAAGAATATCAAGTGTGTATCTACAAGTTAAAAGAAAGGGAAAAATATACTATGCTCAAATCAATTATAACATTGATAGTTACCCTTATTGTAGGAGTTGTATTCATGGCAATAGGAAATGATTTCCTTAATGGATCTACTGATCTCGGTGTGATTGTAGCCGTTGCCGTAGCGGGGGCCTTGGTTGTGTTTTTTAATGGACAGAAAGGAAAATGAAAGGTACGATTACAAAATAGGATTTTTGATGTGGAGAGCTGATTATGGAGAATATATTTGATAAGTTCAAGAAATTAAATTTAGACACCTCGCCCATAGGTCTATCAATCGAATTGAGAGAACCATTTTTTTGTACGCCGATTGGAGCCCAAATTATTGGGTGGGATAATGGAATACATTATTGCTTTATCAAGGGATTTAAGGAGATTGTTTTTTGCGTAAATCCAGAAACGTGCTGTAATTATTATGTTTATCCACTTGCTAAAGATTTTACAGATTTTTTAAGGTTGCTTCTTTCTCTGAAAACAACAAATGCAATTCAACAAGTAGTGTGGATGGATAAAGATGCTTTTGAAAACTTTATGAATGATCCTGATGAAGTTAGATATACAAGTAGTGAGCCAGTGCAAAGCATACTTCAAAATATTTCCTCTAATTTAGAGGTTGAACCGATAGAAAATCCATTTGATTATATCAAAAAACTCCAAAAGGATTTTCCGTATAAAGAGATAAAGTTTACAGATGAATTTTATAATATAACTGGTTTAACACGGCAAGAGAATATCTAAAAAAGTTGCAGAGGACACTTTCAACAGTGTTCTTCTGCAACTTTTTTGTTGACTAATTAAACTTTTGATTTTTGTGAGATTTCTTTGAAAAGGATGCCGTTAATAACCAGCCCACCAACTTGTTACCTGTGTATGTGTTGCTTTTGGAAGATGAATCAGATTGCTATACGCATTACTTCCGCCGTATGCAAGCGGGCGAATATGGTGAACATCGTATAAACTGCGATTTAAGGTAACGCCCGTATTGGCGGTGTAAGTATTATAGTAGGTATCAGCTAAATTAGACGGACGAGTAGTTGTTGCACCTTTGGCATAGTTAGCAGGCGGCATGGGTAGGCTTTTCCCGCTTACAGAATCAGAAAAATTAAAATTCCAAGCGTGTCCTGTTCTATTAGAAAGTGCAGTTGTTGTTACGCCACTTCCAGAAGTAGCATTATCATAGTCCGTAATAGTGTAGGCAACATAATAATACCCTGTTTTTGCAGGAACTGTCCATGTGTAATCTACGCCATACTCACTGTTGGATGTATATGTATGGTAAACAGAACCCCCAACATTTGAGTAAGAGCCGGATAATGTTGTAAAACTCCCCTTTAATTGAGCTGTCAATTTAATATTTGGTTTCACAAAAGGAGAGGTTGGGCAATCAACATTAAAATACCAAGTAAATTCGCCACCACTGGTTTTTTTAATTCCAGCACGGACAAGATAAATTTCAATTCCTCGCTCACTGGGAGTATCAGCAGATCCTTTAGGAACAGGGATGGCAACTTCGTCGAAAGTAAGAAGTTCACCATCCTCAACAAGCATTTCACCCGTGGTCGTATCGTAATGAGTGACTTGCCCGGAATCAGCGGGAGAGGTATCCATGACGGCTTCCAACTCATTCTGGTAGGGTTCAGCCGCAATAGCAGTAATCGACATTCCTATGGCCATCATGGTGACAAGCACCAAACTCACAATTTTCTTTAAGTGTTTTTTCAACATACAGTCATTCCTCCTTATTAGGTATCGTAAATAGAAAATGCCATCAAACTATCATCCCAATGGAATCACCTCTTTCATTCATTTCAATCGCGCAATCCCCTTATGTTTTATGGTAAAATTATACAAATTATGAAGTATAAAGTCAATATTATATGAACAATACAGTGTAATATACTAAAAAGCGCCGGACGCAGAGGCCATACAGCCACCGCGCCCGGCGCTTTGCTATACTTGGATCACTCGTCCGTGAAATGGAACTGCCGCGCCTCAAAGTCGGCGTCGTGCATGGCGTCCAGCTTGTCGGCGGTCTGGCGGGCCAGCGCCGCCATGTCCTCGTCCATGTCCGGCAGGGCGGCCCGGATGTTGGCCGCCGTCCTGCGCCGGTCGGTCTTGTGATACATACAGATCAGGTTTTCTTCTTCCACGGTAAACTGTACCATTGTCATACCTCCAATTCGTTTTTCTTGGTTCTGGCCGGGGCCTTTTTCGAGGCTTGGGCCTGTTTGGTTTCGGATAGCTGCCTGCGGATGGAAGCGCGGGGCCGCCGCACTTCCTTGTCCCGGTTCTCGTCCTTGCCGATCACCGCATACAGGCCGTGCCGGTCTTTCATGCCGGTAAAGCACAGGGATTTATAGGGCAGCATAGAAAACAGCCGGTCGGTGTCCTTGCTGGACGCAATCTGGACGAAGTACGGGGACAGCTCCACCATGAAATGCGTTTTGTTGGGGCTGTTGGGGGCGGACAGATCTTTCAGCCCGGCCACGATCCGCTGCGCCTCGGCCAAAATCATGCCGTCATGCAGCGCCGTGACGTGGGCCTTGAAGTCGCCGGGCGCAAGCTGCGCCCGGCCTTTCTGTTCCTGCCGCAACAGCTCCCGCAGGTGTTCCGGCTCATTAGGCTTGGCCTCATACCGCAGGAACGCCCCCAACTTGGGATCGGGCCGCCCGTCGAAGTACAGACCGGCGGGCTGCTCCCGGTCGCCCTTTTCATAGTGCAGGATGATGTTGTCGGCCTGTACCGCCTCGGCTGCGACGTGCCGGAAGTGCTGGGGATAGTCCAGCTCATAGAGATTGCCGCGAATGACGCCCCGCACCTTGCCGGTCAGCTCCACGGCGTAGGCCAGCACCCGGTCACGGGTCTGCTCCCCGTAAAACTTCCATGTGTTGTGCTGCCGGGTGCCTTGCAGGTACACATCACTTTCCCGGAAACAGTGCGTCCCGGACGGGCGGGACATCCACAAAAGCGTCCTGTCCTCGGCCTTGTCGCTGGCAGCGGCCCGCCCGATGATCTCTTTGTCGATCTCAAAATCGCTGCGATAAAAGGCGGTGTTCTGCCGCATGAGCTGTTCCAGCGCGGCCAGAACATCCACATTCTCAAACCTGTTCATGGTGTCACACCTCCAATTCCTGTGCTTTTTCCCGCTGCGGCGGTTTCTTCTGCTGTTCCTCCTTGGCGGCTTTGAGCTGCGCCCGGATGGACGGTTTTTTCTGTTTCTGCGCCGGGCGCTGGGGCTGCTTGGGCTTTTGGGCCTCCGCCTTGGCTGCCTCGGCCACGTCGAACAAGGAAATCTGTTCCCCGGCTTTGGCCTTGGCTTCCAGTTCACTCATGGTCGGGGCATTGTTCAGAACACCGTCGATCATGTTGTAGTTCTGCTCGGTCGTCATTTCAGCGGCCTTGATGGGGCTTTCCTGCTGGGCGGGGATGGCAAAAGCGTCTGTGCCGTTGCCCATGATAAGATACTTGCCGTCCTCGGATTGGTGGTGGAAACCATAGCCTGCGGCCTCCAACTGCTCCCGGCTCATGTCGGTTACAAGGAAGCTACCTCTTGGGGTCTGGATGCTCTCGCCGGTGAGCAATTCCCGTGGCGTAAGCTGTTTTTCCCGCTGCAAGAAAAACTCCGGCACCGGCGTAAAGCCGAAGCTGTCACAGTAATGGGCTTCCTCCTTGCCGCTACGGTTCAGCACCACAACGTCGGAAACGGAAAGGCTGTGGCCGGTGAAGTCGGCGGGACGGTCAAGGTTGAATGTACGGTAGATGTCCTCCAGCGTGGTTTTGCCGTCCAGCGGGGCCGTGTAGATAAGATCGTAATTCTGCCGGTCAACGGCCAGCCCCGCTTCCTGCAAGCTCTCGTAAGCCTCAAAGCGATAGTCCCGTGTTTCCGGCCCGCCTTTGAGCTGGTAGATGGTAAAGGTGTCGCCCTGCTCCTGTGCCGGGGGATCGACGGTGAAATACGGGTTTTCCCATTGGGTGAAAGGCATATCCGGCATGGCCTTGTAGCTGCCGTTCTCCACCACATAGGGCCGCACCCGGTCAAAGCCGATTTCCTGTGCCACACGGGAAAGGCTTTCCAGTACCACGGGATCACTCCGCAACCGTTCCATGCGAGTGAAGTCCTCCACAAGATAATTCTGGCCCGCCCGTACATGAAGAATATCGGCGGCGCTCATGCCGTCCTTGCTTTCCATGCCCAGCGTCAGATGGGCATAGGGTCGGCCATCGGTGTTCAAATCCTTGGCCTCGCTGTTATAGGGCTGGCTCCGCAGCTCGTCGAACCGGGCCTTGGCTTCCTCAAAGGTAGCGAAATGCTCTATCGGGGTCTGCTGCTCGGCATTGGTGGCCCATGTTTTCAGATCGGGAATGATGTAAAAGCCCCATTCCCGGCTTGCCTCCGGCGCGGCGGCGCTGCGCTCGGCCAGTGTCTTTTCGGCCCGTTCCCGCACATCGTCCCGCAACGGCACCGTATAGAGGGTGGACGCAGAGGAAAAGCCCACGTTATTGAAAACGTAGTCTACATCGGCCTCTTTCAAGGCTCCTGCCGGGTAGTAGTCGGCCCGTGTTGGGGTGTCGCTCACCTTGCCGCTGGCAATGTCATGGTTCAATCCCGTTTCCAGATGGGTACAGATTTTGCCGTCCACGGCCAGCGTCACATAGTACCAGCCAATATAACCGCCGGTCTTTTCATCGGCTCCCTCGTTGAACTCCACATTGAGCAGCGTGTAGGGCTTCAAGCCCTTTTGGGCCGCGATCTCGTTGTCCTTGGCCTCCCGCTGCAACAGCGCGGGCAGGGCCGCTTCCTTGGTGGCCTTGACGATCTCCGGGTTGTACTGTACCAAAGTGCGGTTGACACATTCCGTCTGCACCTTGACCGTCTTGGCTTTTGGCGTCAGGTGGTTGCCGATAAACAGGGACGCGCCGTTGTCAAAACGGATCGTCATATCGCTGGTGCCGCGCCATTTGCCGGTACAGGGGGACGTGTGAATTTCGCCGGTCTTGCAGCCAAACGCCTGCGCGATCACATCAATCTTGGCCTGCAAGGGCAGGTCTTTGTAGCGGTCAGCGATTTCCAGCGCCTTTTTCTGCAACTCCGTCAGGGTTTCGGCGGGAGCCGCCTGCGGCTCGGTGTCGGAAGTAACTTCCTGCGCCGGGGCGGTTTCCGGCTCCGGCTCCTGCACGGGTTCTTGTTCCGGCTCCGGCTCTTGTCCCGGTTCCTGTTCCGGGGTGGGTTCTTGTGTCGGCTGCTCCTGTTCCTTGGCATACAACTCCTTGACGGCCTCCTGCGTCAGCTCCCCGGTGTTGAGCTGATCCATCAGCTCCCGGCACCGTTCCGGCGTCCCGACGTAGAGAATATCCCCGATCTTGGCCCTGCCGTTATCCTGCGGGATATAGGCTTGCAGCATATACAGGTTTTCCCGGCTGTCGCTGCGGGGGTTAGCGTGTACCCGGTAGAAGTAGTCCGGCTCGGCCTGTTCCTGTGCCGCCTGCGCCTGCTGTTTCCGGTTGCTGTTGCGTTGCAGCTCCGTGGGCTTGATGCCGGAAAGGGGCTGAATACAAGCGATCCTGTCCGACGCATAGTAGGCATTGTCGTTCAAAAGCCGCTGCCATGCGCCCACACTCGGCGCCCAGCGGAAACCGTGTTCTTTCAACTGCTGGCGGGCGTCCGCCTCCGGCTTGCCGTCAAAGAACACCTGCAAGCGGCCCTGTTCCCGGTTGGCCTCCACATGGCCGCCGTCAAATTCCCAGCCCACATAGGCCACTTCATTTGCGCGGGTCAGGCTTTCGATCCGCTGCCGGACACGGCGGATTTCCGCATTGTTGTTGGACAGCTCCCAACTCTGAAACGGCTTCTTTTCATAGTGCCAGCCGGACGCCATATCTGCTTTCAGGTTTTCAAGGTTTTCAGGAGAAAGGTGCGGGCAGCCGTCCAGCGTACCGTGTTTGCGGTAATAGGCATTGACCGCTTTCATGGTTTCCTGCGCCTTTTCCAGACCGGCCAGCTTCTTTTGCAGCTTGGGAATGGCCTGCGGGTCGTCTTGCCGGATGCCGCCCATGCCGGTGCTGCGGATTTTATCAAGCAGCCCTTGGATGTACTGCCATTCCTGCATATTGCTGTCGCGGGCCGCGTTCTGTTTCTCTTTCTTGCGTACCGGGAAATTGGAACCACCGGCAATCAAAATGGATGGAACACGGGCGTCAATCTCATAGCCGTGGTTCATATTGGCAGCCAGCTTCCGGGCATAGGTATCAAGCAGGCTGTCGATCTTCTCATGGTACATGGGATCGACGCGCTTTTTCTGTTCCTGTGCCAGTGCAAAGGCTCCATCCACATAATGCCGGTACTCGGCTGTTGCGCTGCCGGGCTTGTAGTCGGAAAAGCTGTTCATTTCCTTGGCACGGCGGGCCGCGCCCTCATTGATGGAATAGTAGTAGTCGGACGCCGCAGGTTCTTTTGTCTGCTGTTCCGGGGCTTCCTGCTGGGGCGGCTCTTTGACCTCCTGCGGCTGGGCCGGGGCCTCATAGCCAGCCGCCGCATATTCCTCTACGGTCATACCGGCGTCGGCGGCCTCCTGTGCAATTTCGGCCTCCACCTGCGCCTTGTAGCCCTGCAAGCTCTGGTCGAAGTCGGTCAGTTTCGGCATTTCCGGCAAAGGCTCTCCGTGGTTGAGCAGCGGACGGCACTCCATAGCGTAGTCCACCAGCGCCCCATAGTAGGCGGTTTCCTCCGGCGTCAGGGTGTCGCTGGACGCCAAACGGGTCTGCGCCTCCTGTTCCAGCCGGGACAGGTTGCAATGCAGCTCCATGTAGGGGATGATCTCGGTGAGAAAGGCTTCCCGGCTGGCGTGATCCTCCGCCCATGCCTCCGGGCCTCCCTGCCGGGTCAGATGGTCTTTCCATTTTTCGTCGTTCAGATAAAAGGTCTGATACTCCCGGATATGCTCAATCAGGGAACCGTCCCGGTCGCCAAAATCCTGCCGCCCGGAATAGCTGTGCGGCTCTCCTTGGAATGTAAAATCAATGCGGAAGTCGGTCTTGTCATAGTAGCCGCCGCCTCGATGTCCTGCGTCCAGCCGGGCAAACAAGGCGTCAGCCTCATGCAGCGGCATTTGCTGGCCGATTTCAAGATGGGGGCTTTCGGTGAAAATGATCGTCACAACCGGCTCTGCCGTGAGGTCAAGGGCGGGCTGCTGTGCGGCCTTGGCCTCTGCGATTTCCCGATCAATCCGGCTTTTCACCAGCTCGTCCACATGGCCGTGCTGCATTTCATAGCCATGTTCGCAAAACTCATTGATAAGGGCAATCACCTTGTCTGTGTTGTCCACGGCCTCGGCGTACTCCACGATCAACCGGCGTTCCTCGTTGCCCATGCGCTGTCCGTTGCGCTCGGCCCAGTCGATCAGGGCGTTGGCCCGTTCCGTGGGGGTGGCCTCCGGCATAATGGGTTTGTTGTTCAAAAGGCCGTCAATCCCATTCCACGGCTGCGGCTCCGGCTGGGCCTCGGCCCGTTGCAGCGTCCCGTCGCCGGAAAGGACAAAGCCCTGTGTCTGAATGGCGTCCAACGTGCCTTGCGTCACCTCGCCGGTGGATTTCACATCGGCGTCAATCAGGGTTTGCAGCATGGCTTTTACACTGTTGGTCATTTCCTGCTGCTGTTCCGGGGGCAGCTTGGAAAACACACTATCGGGGGCAGGCTGCTCGGCGGCCTGTTCCACGGCCTGCTGTGCCTGCCGCTGTTGCTGAAGCTCGTCAAGGTGGCCGTCGATGGCGGTAATCAGCTCATGGGCGGTGGCCCGGATGGTTTCAAGGGATGCCCGCAGCTCTTTCAGGTCTTTGCCGGAACTCCAACCGGCCACATACCCAAAGGAATAGTCGGACGTGTCCAGCCCGTAGTGCTGGCAGACGGCATAGGCCACGCTCTCGGCCTGCACCTCGCGGGTGCGGCTGTCGGGCCGGTCGGCCTGCTCGGTCACAGGGGCCTCCGGGTCAATGGCGTGGAGCTTGGCATGGGCAATCTCATGGATGGCCGTTTTCAAAGTTTGCAGCTCACTCATGTTCTCCTGTATGGCGATCCGCTTTTCCGTCAGGTGGTAGTAGCCGTGAGAACCACCGGGGATGTCCTCAAAGGCCATCGGCACGGGGGAAGTCTGTTCCAGCGCCTTGAAGAAGTCCTCGTATTGCTCCACATTCCCGGCCAGCTCGTCCACACCGATAGAGGGCAAGGGTTCGCCCTCGGTCTGGCTCACGTCAAAGACAGACACGATCTTGAACGCCGGAACTTGTGTTTCCTGTACTTCGGTCAGAGGCTTGCCGTCTTTGTCCATGACCGGCTTGCCCTGTTCGTCCAGCTTCGGCACTTCCTTTTTCACCTTATAGGGGGCGGGGGCCAAAATCTTGATGCCTTTCTCGCCCCGTTTCACATTGCGGTGAAAATCGTCCCGCCACTTGTTGTAGCCTGCCACAAGCTGGCCGCCCTGCATGGCGATCAGCAGCGTATTGTTGAAACTGTAACTGTGGAACTTCGCCATAGAGGTGAGATAGGCTTTGTAGCGTTCACTCTCGAAAAGCTCCTGTATGCCGGTTTCCAGCCGGTCGGTGATCTCTTTCATGCGGTCGGCGCTGTTCTGGCTGTTGAGAATGATAGGGACGACGGGCGGCGGGGCCGCAGCTTCGGCGGTGGGCGCTGCCTCCGGCTGCACCGTCCGGGCCGGGGCCTCGTCCCGCAGAATTTCCGGCGCGGGATAAGCCATCACCCGGTATTCCTCCGGCACCGGCTGGCCCTCATGGACGCGCTGCCACTCGTCGCCGCTTTTCACCAGATAGCCATAATCGGTGAAAACACCATGCTCCGTATTGGCAATATGCAGGCCGAAACGGGGCAGGAAAATTCCCGCTTTCCATTCCTCTGGCATATCCACCATGCCGGAACGGTTCAGGTAGTAGTCACCCAACTGGCCCGTGCCGGTGACATCCGGCAGATGCACATAGTAGTCCACGTTGTCGGGATAGTCGATGATCTGGCCGATACTGCGGAAGTCGCTCTGCGGGCTTGTCAGGGCAGCGTTCAGCTCCGCAAGCTCGGCGGCGTCCAGCTTTTCCAGCCTCGCGGCAAGGAAGTTCAGCTCGTCCACATCGGCGGACAGCACCAGATCGCGGGGAAGCTTAATGGGACGCTCCTGCGGGCTTCGGTAGTCGTACAAGAAAAAGTCCTGCGGATTGTCGGCACTGATCCCGATTTCCCGCAGGGCTTCTTGCAGCTTTTCGGTTGTGGTCGGCAAAGAAAACCAAAGGCCCTCTTTGCCTTGCTCATAACGCTGTCGGTTATGAAGCAGGATAGAAAACACTTCGCTCATGGGTTCACTCCTTTCATATTCATAGGGGTTTGGGGCTTTCCCCAACAAGCAAAATCCCCGGCCCGGCAGGGTGGCCGGGTCAGGGATTTATCGGAAGTGTGGCTACACTTCCTATGCTTGCTACGTTACTCTGTCAGCTCCTTTTCTCCACGCGGTAGTTGACGTACTTCCCGCCGGTATCGGCCAAAAGCACCGTCCCGTCGTAGGTTTTGCCGGTTTTCATGGAGCGCAGGCCCTTTACCTTTGCCTTTCCGTCTTTGAGCAGCGCGGCGGCGATCTTCGGGGTGAATGTCTTGCCCCGTTCCTCAAAAAATCGGTCATTCTTCCACATGACAAACTGGCAGGCCCGGTTTCCGCAGTGATAGTTTTTCTTGCCCTCGTAGACGGCTTCGCCGCAGCGGGGACACTTGCCGATAACAACACGCTCGGCCTGAAACAACTTCTGCGCGTCCTCGCTGATCTGCGAATATCGGGAAATCAGGCTCCGGGTCATTTCCTCAATGCCCACCATGAAGCCCTCCGGGTCGGCCTCGCCCTTGGCAATGGCCGTCAGCTTGGTTTCCCATTCCGCCGTGAGCTGGGGAGAAGTCAGCACATCCGGCAGGACGCACACAAGGTTGTGGCCGTCCTTGGTGGGAAGTAGCTGTTTGCCTTTGCGTTCCACAAATCCCATCTGCACCAGCTTTTCCAGAATGGAAGCGCGGGTTGCTGGGGTTCCCAAACCTTGGCGCTCGGCATCCTCCGGCATATCCTCGGCCCCGGCACGTTCCATAGCGGACAAAAGCGTATCTTCGGTGTAGGGCTTGGGCGGCGTGGTGAAATGCTCGGTGATACTGGCCTCCACCGGGTCAAAGGTCTGGCCCTCGGTGATCTCCGGCAGCTCCCTTGCCAGCTCCGGCGCGTCCTCGTCCGCGTCGGTCTTGAACGACGCCTTGAAGCGTCGCTCAATCTCTTTCCAGCCGGGGGTGAGAATGGTTTTGCCCTTGGCGGTGAACTCGTTCCCGGCGCAGGTGAATGTGGTGGTGACGGCCTCATACACATGGGGAGCAGCCACGGCACACAGCAGCTTACAGCACACAAGGGACAGCAGTTTCTTTTCTCCCTCGGTCAGCCCGTCAAAGCCTTTCTGCACAAACTCCATTGTGGGGATAATGGCGTGGTGGTCGGACACCTTTTTGCTGTTCAGTACCCGGCCAAACTGCGGGGCAATGTCCAGCCCCGCCGCAAAGGAAAGCAGCGGCCACAGGCTGGACACGATGCTTTCCGCCGTAGGCTGCATATCGTCGGTAAGATACTGGCTGTCGGTGCGGGGATAAGTCAGCAGCTTCTTTTCATAGAGCTGTTGGGCATAATCAAGGGTCTGCTTGGCGGTAAATCCAAACAGGCGGTTGGCCTCCCGCTGCAAGGTGGTGAGGTCGTAAAGGCGGGGCGGCTGCTCCGCCTTTTTCTCACGCTTCACCGATACACAAACGGCCTGCGCTCCTGCACAGGCCGTCTTGGTGGCGTCGGCGTCGTCGGGGTTCATAAGGTCACTGGCCGCCTCCATGCCGCCCGCCGCGATATGGACAATGTGGTATTTCTCTTTCTTGAAATTGCTGATCTTGGCCTCCCGGTCAACCAGCATATTGAGGGTAGGCGTCTGGACACGGCCCACGGTCAGGGTCTTGTGATAGAGGATGGAGAAAAGCCGGGTGGCGTTGATCCCCACCAGCCAATCGGCCTGCGCCCGGCACAGGGCCGATTGATACAGGTCGTCGTAGTCGGCCCCCGGTTTCAGGTGGGCAAAGCCCTCGCGGATCGCGGCGTCCTCCATGCTGGAAATCCAAAGGCGCTTGAACGGCTTTTTGCAGCCCGCCATCTGGTAGACGAAACGGAAAATCAATTCGCCCTCACGCCCGGCGTCGGTGGCGCACACAAGGCCCGTCACGTCGGGGCGCTCCATCAGGGAACGCAGCACGGCAAACTGTCCTTTTTTCTCGGCGGGGATGATGTACTGCCACTCCTGCGGCAAAATCGGCAGGTCGTCATAGCGCCACTTCTTGAAACGCTCGTCATAGGCTCCGGCGTCGGCAAGGGAAACAAGGTGGCCGATACACCAGCTCACCAGATAGCCGTTGCCCTCCATGTAACCGTCCTTTTTCTGATCCGCACCGATCACGCCCGCAATGCTGCGGGCGACGCTCGGTTTCTCTGCAATTACTAACTGAACACTCATTCTTTATCCTCCTTATCGTGCGCGGGTTCCTCGTCCTCCGGGGTCGGTTCGTCCTCGTCGTCCTCGTCTTCGCCAAAATCGTATTCGTCCAGCTCGTCGCCGCCCTTGGTGTCGGCCTTGGGCTTCTTAAACTTGAAGAAGTAAAGGGCCGCGCCGCCGCCGATCAGGGCCACCACAAGGAACACGACAAGGCCGCCCATGCCGCTGCCTTTCGCTTCATCTTCCTGCGGCTGCTCGGTTTCCTCCGGCTCCTGCGGTTCCGGCTCCGGGCCGGTACACTCGGTCATATTGGTTTTACATACCGGGCAATTCGTGTTGACGGCTCCCGCCGCGCACTTGGTCGTACAGGTACAAGTTTCCGGGGCGGCTTTGCCGTCCTCCAACAGTGCTTGCAGGTCAGCGTCGTCCACTTGGTTGAGGAAGTGAACGGCGGTTTCCTTGTCCTCGTTGGCGCGGTCGATCAGGATATAAAAGTAGTTGCCCGCTTTGGTGGTAACGGTGATAAGCTGCTTATCCCCATAAAAATCATCCACCAGTGTTGCATTGCCCTCCGGGGTAACAGGTACGCCCTTCGGCTCCATGCCGCCGGTGGTGGGTTCTTCCTCCTGCGGTGCCTCGGTGGTTTCCGGCAAAGGCTCCGGGTTGGGGTCAGTGCCACCGGCAAACGCGGTGGTGGAAAAGGCCGTCAGGCAAAGCACGGCGGCCAGCGTCACGGTAAACGTGCGAATGATCTTATTCTTCATCGGCATTGTCCTCCTGTTCAAAATCCGGCTGCGGGGCCGGGGCGCTCTGCAAAGCGCCGCCGCGCAGGAACGCCGCAAATTCCTCCGGCTTCATGTTCAGGCCGCGCACAAGCTGGATGATCTGCAAATTCTCCTGCTCGGTCTTTGCCGCTTCCAGCTCACGAAGCTGCTTTTGCAGCTCCGCGATCTTGGCCTTGGTTTTCTCAATGTCCTTTTCGATACGGTCAAGTTTGTTTGCCATAGTCAAAACTCCTTTCTGGCGTCAAGGCAGACGCCCGTAACAATAGAAATGCTGCTGCCAATAACTCGAATTGAGGTTGGTGTAGGAAATGGGGTCGCCACAGTGCAACATCACGGAATTGCCCACATAAATGCCGACGTGGGAAACGCCGGGGGTGTCGTAGGTGCCGACGAAAAATACAAGGTCGCCGGGCTTGGCCTGCTCCGGGGAAACAGGGGTACAGATATTGCAAAGGCCCTGTGCGCCCAGCCGTCCCACGTCCCATCCGCTGTGATTGATTACCCAGCTCACAAAGCCGCTGCAATCAAAGCTGGTGCTGGGAGAGCTGCCGCCCCACACATACGGATAACCTACATACTTTTCCGCCTCGGCCATCATTGCGGCAAAGGTGGTGTCCTCCAAAGCCTCCGGGGGAATGTCGTAATAGGTCGGCTCCTTGACGGTGGAAGCGTTGGGATAGGTGCCGTTTGGGAACAGGTCAGGCCGGTTGCCCAGCGTGTGCATATACACCGCATACAGGCTCATTTGTTCCTCGCCCATGATGTAAACAGGCAGATGGGACATATCGAAGTTTTCCAGCTTCACATTGCAGATGTAATAGGTGTAGGGAACTTGCACAGTATAGGTGTTGCCCTCGCTGTCCGTCCGGGTTTCGGTGCGGTATCGGGTTTCGGTTTCAATGGTCTGTGTCAGGGTATATTGCTTCTCAAAGAGCATGGCAAGGTCGCCTTGCACGTCGCCCAGCGTATAGACGCCCTCATGCAGCGCCGACAGGATGGAAGTCAGCACATAGGGGTCATGACCGATCTCGTCCAGATCGAAACGGTATTCGTCATAGCCGGGGTGCAGGCTTTCGTAGTTGTCAAGCTCATACTGCAAATCGGCCTCCATGTCCGCATAGGCGGCTTCCGCCCCCAGCATATCGCTGTCCTCGGACAGATAGGACGTGGCTGCCACGCCGGTTCCTGCGCTGCCGAACATGGCCGTACAGGATTGCAGGCCGCCCATAATCAGCATGAGCATAAGGCCCACACCGCCGATCAGCAGCACACCTTTCCAGTGCCGGGCCACAAAGGACGCGGCCTGTTTGCTTTTCTCGGCGGCTTTCTTGGCGGCTGCGGCGGTGGTCTTGGTGGCGCTGGCTGCGCCCTGTGCCGTCTGGCCCGCCGCCCGTGCTGCCTTGGCATAGTCCCGTTTGATTTTCTGTTTCTGCCAGAACCGGGCCACCGGGTTTTTCACCGCCTGCGCCATTTCCGGGTTGTCCCGCAAGGATTTCTGGTAGATGTACTCCGCATTGGCGGCAATGGCCTTTTTCTCGGCCTTGGCTGCGGCCCGGTAGGGTTTGAGCTTATGACGCTGGATGCCGCTGCGAATGGCTTTTCCCGCTTGGCGCTCGGCAAGTTCTTCTCCCTTATGGCCGCCCTCGACGCCCACATTCTCATGCTCAACCTCATGGATTTTTCCATGCAGATACAGGCCCGCTTCCTCCATCGGACGGCTGGCCGGGTTGGGTTTGAGCTTGGGGGCCGGTTTCTCCACCTTGTCAAAGTGCAGCTTGGTTTTGGCCTTGCCCTTGGCCTCGTCATAGACGGTTTCCTTGGTGACGACGCGCTT